>ERZ795059.174-NODE-174-length-95432-cov-9.878566_pt1 | contig 95432 bp, 72 predicted proteins | sample MGYA00375143_ERZ795059 | MGnify/ENA primary metagenome ERZ795059 (study PRJEB30188, sample SAMN05720168) | activated sludge metagenome | isolation source: Anaerobic digester | place: USA | collected 2015-01-07 ... | reverse complement strand
AACAGTTAGAGTTGCCTTGGGATTTGTAAATTTTTTTTGGACAGCAGTGATATTTTATCGCTTCTTCATATCTAAAAGACCATCTTTTTCCATAATATAAATTACAAACAAATCTATAGATTAATGGATGCTGATAAAGTAATCCGTTCATTTAGAATTCGAGATTGCGTAACGCTTTTAAAATTTTAAAAGAGTATAATATATTTTCAATAAGAAGTATACAACCGTCGTAAGTGTTGATTTTAGTTACGCCTTCGGTGCGAAATATATATTTAGCTTGAATTTCAGTAATTGGAATATTCAATTTTTTTGCAAAAGTAAATATCGGCACGCCGTATAAAATTTTTTCAAAAGGAAATATATTTACTCTCTTCATTTTTTCCAGCAAAAAAATCAACGTATCTTTTTTAACGGCAAGGTAGCCGTTTGTGTGATCATTAATTCCGAGCCGGAATAATAATTTCAGCCATTTGTTTAAAATAGTTGTTCCCACAAATCTATACCATTTTGTGTGAAAATCAAGATTAGTTAAATATCTTGAACCTGAAACGACTTTACCTTGTTTTGCTTCATTATACATATCCATTAAAACATCGGGATTATGCGAAAAATCGGCGTCCATCGTTATTACAACATCGCCGGATGCTTTAGAAATTCCCGTATAATACGCCGAACCGATTCCAAGTTTTTCAGTCCGCTCAATCAAAACTATATTATCAAATTTTTTCATTTTTTCTTTAATTAATCCGGCAGTTCCGTCCGGACTGTTGTCGTCCACGATAATTATTTCGCCATTTAAATTATTTTGTTTCAAAATAATATTTATCGCATCTATTAAGCGACCAATATTTCCGATTTCATTATATGTAATAGTTACTACCGACAATTCAATTTTTTGCATATTCAATACCTTTTTTTATAGTTTTAACAATATACCCCAATTCAATTTTAGTCAAACACGGAGAACAGCTTACATAAAATCCGGTTTTAAAAAGCAGCATTGCATTTTTGTGATTCGCATTATAATCGGGATATATTTTTTTGAAATATTTTTGAGTGTTCATCGGTTGAAACAGATTTCTTGTTTCAATCCCGTTATCATTCAAATATTTAATTACTATATCCGCAATTTTTTTGTTTTTTAATTTTATCGGAAAAGAAAAATAAACATTATATATTTTAGAATTGTTAATCGGTAAAACTATATCATTGACTTCTTGTAATTCATTTATCAGATACTCGGCATTTTTTCTGCGTTTAGATATAAATTCATCGATTCTATCCATTTGCGCCGAGCCGATAGCAGCCAATAAATTTGAAATTTTATAATTATTTCCAAGCATTGAACTTACAAACGGAGCAATTTGTCCTTGATTTCTTAAGGTTTTTAAATTACCGGCGAGCTTTTTATTATCGGTAATAATCGCTCCGCCTTCGCCGGAAGTGATAATTTTATTTGAATAAAAAGAAAAAACGGCAAGTTCTCCGAAAGTCCCGAGTAATTTACCGTCATATTTAGCGCCCATAGACTGAGAACAATCCTCAATTATTTTGATTTTATTTTTGCGGGTAAAATTTAATATTTCACAGTAATTCGGAGAGCCGCCGTATAACGGAGTAATTATTGCAGTTTTTATATTTTTGTTAATACAAATATTTTTAAAATCTGCGGTATCCATTTGAAAAGTTTTCATATCCGCGTCGCAAAAAATAGGATTATTAAATGAATGTATTATTGAATTTGCCGAAGAAACGCAAGACGAACTAATATTTAAAATATTTTGTTTGTTAATTTCTAAACTTCTTATAGCCATTTCAAGCGCAAAACTTCCGTTTGCAACGCAAATGCAATATTTTTTTGAAAAATATTTTGCGATTTTATTTTCGAATTCTTTAATATAAGAACCTTTGGCTATCCAGCCGGAATCAAAAGCATTAAGAAGCATACCGCGCTCTTTTTTGGATAATGACGGTTGGGCGACGGGAATAAACATTTATTTGATCCTTTTATTAGAAAAAAACAATTTTATATTCTGGCAAATATATTCTATTTCATTATCAGTAAGATTATAAGAAGTCGGCAAATTGAGCCCTTGATTAGATAATAAGAGCGCGTTTGAATTTTTATTATTTGATTTATAAGGCGGTAATTGAGTCATTGGAATAAAAAAAGGTCTGGTATCAACGCCTTTGGTTTCCAAATATTTCATTAAATTATCTCTGTTTTTTTGGTTGTTGGATTTAATCAATACCGAATACAGCCAGCAAACTTTTTTTCTGTCGGCAAAAGTGTTTTGCAACTCGATTTCTTTAATATTGCATAAATATTTATTATACTCATTTTCAATATGACGTTTTTTATCTAATATTTTTTGGATATTTTCTAATTGCGCCAAACCTATCGCCGCCTGCAGATTTGTCATTCTGTAATTATAACCTATTTCAGTATGATAGTATCTTTTGGTTTTGGACATAGCATGATCGCGAAGATGCCGTAATTCAAAAAATAAGCGCTTATTATTTGTGACAATCATTCCGCCTTCGCCCGTAGTAATAATTTTATTGCCGTAAAAACTGTATGTGCCGCCAATACCAAAGGAACCGACCTTTTTATTAAGAAACTCGGCGCCGTGCGCTTCGGCGCAATCTTCAATCAAATAAATTTTGTTTTGTCTGCAAATACGCATAATATTTTTCATATCGCACGGTTGGCCGTATAAATGAACGCAGATTACGGCTTTAGTTTTTTTTGTGATTTTCTTAATAATATTATCGGGACTTATATTCCAAGAATTACATTCGGAATCGACAAAAACCGGAGTTGCGCCCGTATAAGAAACGCTGTTTGCCGTGGCAATAAACGTCAAATCAGGAATTATTACCTCGTCGCCTTCAGAAATATTTAACGCTTTCAATAATAAATGAATAGCAACTGTGCCGTTTGAAACAGCCACGGCGTATTTAGTCCCGATATACTTGGCAAAGGTTTCTTCAAATTTATCAATATACGAGCCAAGAGATGAAATCCAGCCGGACTCTAAACAATCCATTAAATACTTTTTTTCGTTGCCTAAAAATACGGGCGTAGCAACGCTGATTTTATTTTTCATATAATAATTATTAAAATTTGAATTTTAAAATAATATTAATACAACAACTAAAAAAAATCAATTGAATAAAAAAACGATTAAGAAATCGTGAAACGATTTTCGAATATTATAATTAAACCGAATTTCCAGAAAAGGATTATGAGCAAATTATACGGTTATCCTTTTCCGATGAAATTCGGCTTAGGTAATGCCTCAGTTATGGTTGGAAAATTATTTGGGCAATAAATCGCAAGGATTAATTTCCGGATTATCAACAATTTTGTCTAATACATTTTTAAAACAATCGGATAGAGATTCTTTTTAATCCAACCGTTTATTAGCTGTTTCAAGAAAAGTCATTATAGTAGAGCTGGCTTTGGCTCCGGCGGCAGATTGTGACCCGAAACTTACTTTTCTTGCTATAACAGAAGGTCGGATTTCACGCTCCGATTTATTGTTATCTGCCGGAACATCTCTGTCTTTTGCCCAATGATAAAGACGATGTTCATTTTCTTTAAAGATAGTTTGAATATTTTTATTCCCAAATGTTTTGAAGGCGATTCAATAATCTCAATAATTTTATTTTTTATATTTTCTGCTTTTGAATAAAATAGTTTATTGGAAATTTTTTCATTTCGTAATTTTATAGCGGAACATAATAAAGGATGAAGAACTGAAACAAAATTTTGAACTTCAATTTCTTCTGAAAATTCCATGTCAAGGTCTTCAACCGTTCTATCTAAATGGCTGTGGCAATATTGAATGGCGCAATTTATTTTATTATAACCCGCATACCTGTCTACAACCAAAAAAACCTCTAACTTTTCCTCTCCTAAAATTTTTCGCGGTATTTCTGCGGACCGTGTATTGGCAAATTCAAATATTGTTGTTTTGCCGCTGCAAAATATCCATGCGTATCCTGTTATTATGACCTTTTTAGAAACTGCCGATAGGCGATTGAACAAAAAAATTTTATTATCTGAATGGCTCAAAAAAACTTTAGATAAAATTGTTGAAAGTCCCGGCTCAAATCTATGTGATTTTTTAACTACGCGAATATTCTTTATTCATTTTTTGTTTTCCGCCCATAACCGAGGCATCACAAAAAATAATAAAAAAAACTTGAATTTATTTTTTTATTTATTATAGTCGTTATCTTTTGAGGAAATAAAGATTATGAAAAAAATAAAGAATATAGCGATTATAGCTCACGTAGATCACGGAAAAACCACGCTTGTGGACGCGGCGCTCCAGCAGACCGGAGCTTTTAGAAAAAATCAAAAAGTCGAAGAACGGATTATGGATTCCAACGATTTGGAACGCGAAAGAGGAATAACCATATTTTCAAAAAACGCTTCGATATATTATAAAGATTATAAAATTAATATAGTCGACACTCCGGGACATTCTGATTTTGGCGGAGAGGTTCAGCGGATAATCAAAATGGTGGATTCGGCGTTATTATTAGTCGACGCGTTTGAGGGAGTAATGCCGCAAACCAAATATGTGTTAAAAAAATCTCTCGAATGCGGATTAAAACCAATTGTCGTAATCAATAAAATCGACAGGGCAAATTGCAGACCGGACGAAGTTTTGAATATGATTTTTGATTTGTTTGTTGAATTGAACGCCACCGAAGATCAACTTGATTTTCCCGTGGTGTATGCGTCTTCCAAAAGCGGAATAGCCAAATATGAACTTGATGATTCTTCAAATGATTTTGAACCTCTTTTTGAAACGATAATTAAATACGTTCCAGAACCCGAAGGCGATTCTTCGAAACCGTTTCAGTTTTTAACGTCGGCTATTTCTTATGATAATTATCTTGGAAAACTCGGTTCGGGTAAAATTCATAACGGAACTGTTAAAACCGGAGACGAAGTTTGTCTGTTGAAAAGAGACGGCGGCGTTAAAAATTATAAAATAACAAAATTGTTTTCATACGAAGGTTTAAAAAAAAATGAAATCAAAGAAGCGGAAGCCGGAGAAATTGTTACGATTGCGGGAATCGATGATATAGACGTCGGCGAAACTGTTGCCGATAAGAGTAATCCGATACCGCTTCCAAGCATTGAAATTGACGAGCCTACGATTTCAATGAATTTTATGGTAAATAATTCTCCGTTTTCAGGGCGCGAGGGAAAATACGTTACGTCGCGAAATATCGGAGAAAGATTGAAAAAAGAACTTCAATCGAATGTGAGTCTCGTAATAGAGGAAGGAGAAACCGCCGAATCGTTTATCGTTAAAGGAAGGGGCGAACTCCAGCTTTCGATACTTATTGAAAACATGAGAAGAGAAGGATATGAATTTCAGGTTTCAAAACCGAAAGTAATAATCAAGGATATAGACGGAATAAAATCCGAACCTATGGAGAATGTAATAATCGACGTTGAAGAAAAATATGTCGGCGCAGTTATCGAAAAACTTGGAATAAGAAAAGGCGAATTGTTGAATATGGTTCAGGGCGGCGACGGATACACGCGTCTGGAATTTATAGCTCCAAGCCGCGGGCTGATTGGATTCCGCAACGAGTTTATGACCGATACCAGAGGGACCGGAATTATGAATCATAGTTTTTATAAATATGATTCATATAAAGGAGAAATATTAAGGAGAAACAGAGGGGTTTTAATCGCGCACGAAACCGGAGTTTCCGTCACATACGCGCTTGATATGTTTCAGGATAGGGGAAAATTTTTTATCGACCCGGGCGTCGACGTTTATCAGGGTATGGTAATCGGCGAGCATAATAGAGAAAACGATATTGTGATAAACATCTGTAAAACAAAAAAATTAAGCAATATGAGGGCTTCCGGCAGCGACGAAGCCGCAAAAATTTCGCCTGCGGTCAAGTTCAGTCTTGAGCAAGCGCTTGAATATATCGAAGACGACGAGTTGCTTGAAATCACTCCTTTAAATATTAGAATGCGAAAAAAATTGTTGAATGAAACCGACAGGAAAATTTACGCGAAAAAACAGAATACGATTTTAGAAAAACTCGCGTCATAAAGTTTTTTGTTACAGATCCTCCAAAATTTACTGAACCCGAAAACTGCATAAGGATTTTGAAAAATTGTTCAGACAGCATAGAATACTTGTTTCAGACAATTTTTCAAAATCTTAAAAACATATAATTTACGGCTAAAGCCGTAAATTTAAAAAGTTTTCGGGTTTTTAGAAGTTTTAACATAAATTGCGATTTTATATCTAAATCGCAATAATACATCTATGTTTTAGAAAAGGGCGGTTTCAAAGAAACCGCTTAAGCGATTCCAATTGGAATCGCTACTTCACTTAACGTTTAATGAGCTATCCGGACTGAATAACATCTGTTTTTCAATCGTTTTAGAGGCGTTATTATATCGGATGGATTGCAGCGGCAAATCGTCAAATAAAAAAAATAAATTTTTTCGGCTCGCCCTCGACTGTAAGGTAAAATAAAATCTTATCAATTTTTTGATTAGGAAAATATTCTGAGATTTTTGTCGAGCCGTCGAACAATTCAAAATAAAAATCGTCAGCGTTTTTTACGCTGATTTTTTTTGAAAAAAAAATCTCGTCGTTTGAAAATTCGGAGCTTTTGATAAAAATTTCTTTAACAAGATTATATTTGAAATTTTTTTCATTGGCGATTTTTTTATATTTAACGGAGATAACCGGAGCCGGAATGTTTTTATAAGGGTTATGACAGATTAACTCAATTGTAAAATTGCCGGATATATTGTCGAATTTGAATTTATTATTATTGGTCAATGATTTAAGTTCGAGGTCGAAATTCAAATAGAAATCCGATATTGATTTTGAAACCGCGATTGTTTTAACGGATTTATTCATTGCGCTTCCGTGAAACAACATAGAAGAAGCTATTATGGTCATTATAATTCCCATAATGGCGCATCCTATTAGTATTTCTACGAGAGTAAAACCCCGGGTTTTAGGTTTGGCGTATGCGTAATGATTATTTTCGGCGTTTCGAAATTTTAATTTCATATACATCCGAACCGCGTCTAATTATTTTTAATTTCTGAATTTTCCAAATCATACCAGTTTATTTTTCTCGATAAATACATTACGGCGGAAATTATTATTAGAAGACCCAAACTGCCCAATAATAGAGCGTAGTCTTCGAGTTGAAGGACGGTAAATATGAAACCGTAGAGTATTAAAAGAATTCCGAATAAAAAGAAAGTCAGTTTGTTTTGTTTAAAAATAGTTCTTGCATAACCTGTTATAACCGCGATTATAGTCAGGCTCGAAATGAAATAAGTCAAATTAAAATTAATATGTTCCGATATTGACAGAAGCAGAGTGAAAAAAATGCATAAAGCCAACCCCGCAAGAATATATTGAATCGGGTGGATTCGTTTTTTATTTAAAATTTCGACAAAGAAGAACATCAAGAAAGTCAATGATATAAACATAGAGGCGTATTTTATAGATCTCATAGTTTTCGAGTAGTGATCGACAGGAATAAGCAGTTTAGTTCCGAATTCCGATTCTGAAACGTTAAAAGTATTATTCAGCCATTTTTGCGGATAATTGCGGTTCAAATGGAGTATTTTCCATTCGGCGTCAAATCCGTTTTCGCCGATATTTCTTTTATCGGGAAGATAAGCTCCGTCAAAACTTGGAGAGTTCCAGTTTGAATTCATTTTTACCGTAGTTTCTTTGCCTAAAGGGGCGCAATAGATTTTTTGGCTTCCGTTCAATTCGATATTTACAGAAAAATCATAGATTAATTTTTTATTTTTAACCGGAAATTTAGCGCTTATTCCTGAAGCTAAAACGTCGTTAGTTTCAATGCCGGGATTAAATGAAAGAGTGTCGCCGTTCCAACTCATATTTACATAATTTTTTATGCCGCGCATATCGGAAACGCCTATGGAAATAAAAGCGTCGTTCCATAAAATGTCTTTGTCGCTGACTTCCCATTCCGAGAAATCGGGGTTATTGAATTTTCCAGAAAGATTAATCTCCGATTTATATACGGCGGCTTCGAAAATTCCGCGATATCGTATTTCGGGTTTTATCAATACGTCGGTATTGAGAATTTCCGGCAGAAAATGCGCGTATTTTATTTGCGCTACGTTTTTTTCTTCTTTGCCCTCTTTAATTTTATAGAAGGATTTATATGGGATTGACAAAATCGGTCCGGCTATAGTTTGTTCGTTTCCCCATTTTGAGCAGACTTCCGAAATAGCTTCGGAACGTCTGTATTCGCGTTCGCGTATTATTGATTCTATCATAGAAACCGGAATAAGCATAATTAAAAACAGAATGCCGATGACAATGAGTTTAATCGTAATAGAATTTTTTATTTTAAGATTTAGTTTGTCGAAAAATGAAAGTTTTTCCATAATTCCCGCCTCTTTAAAATTTTATTTCAACGGACGTATGTCCGAATACCTGCCGCCGGTTAGTTTTAATTTTTATGTCGCAGGGATTGCACAAACCGTAATCGCCGCAGATATGTTCGTTAAAATCGCCCGTATAATTTTCGTCGAGTATGTTGCCGGATTTAGAAGAATTGGAATATAAATGATAATGACATTTATATATGTCTCCGGCCGGATTAATTAGAAGTTCGGAGGGTTTACAGGAAACCCGAATATTTTTTTTCCCTGTTACCGCGTCGGGATATTTATATAGACCGTATAATTTTCCATTGTAATAACCGAGGAACTCTTTAAATCTGAAATCAATATTTAAATCCTCGCATTTTTTTTTGAATTCTAAATTTTGCGTTTCGTAGACCGGCAGATTTATTCCGTATATTCCGGTTTTAAATCCGTTTTTTTGTAAGAATATAATCTTATCGATAAGTTCCGCGGGATTAGAATGGTCCGGATGATAGCTGATTCTAACCGGAGCGTAAGGCGCGGACCTTGATAACTTTTCGGGTTTGATTTTTTTCGAGAATTCTTTAACGTCAAAAGAGAGATTCGTTAAAATATCTATTTTCAATTCGGGTTTGATATTGTTAATAATATAATAAAAATCAGGATGCAGCGAAGGCTCGCCTCCTTGAAGCGAAACCGGCAAATCCGGTCTTGATACGATTCGATTCAATCCGCCGACGAATTCTTTTCCGGTAAGATATTTTGATTTTGGAGCGGAATTAAATCTGTTTATGCAATAATCGCAATTCATATTGCAGGAAAAAGTAAGAAATGCGCCAATGTAATTGACGTTATCTGGAATTATAATTTTATTTTTCATTTTTTTCGGCGAATAATAATAATACTGTTATCGCCGGAATAAAAAAATTATTTATAAAGCGAATCGGGAATAAAATAATTCGCGTCTTTAGCCGCGGTAACATTGACTCCTATTTTTTTGGGAAGCGCAATATCGTTTTCAAACGGCATATTAGACGGGTTTTCGCCTTTCATAATTCTAATTACCATTTCGGCGAATTTTTTTCCCATTTCATTTCTATCAGTGGAATAAACGATGCTGGCGCCTATTTTCTGCATATTATGAACGACTGAAAGCACAGGCTTTTTCTGGCGTTTGGCTATATCGAACATCGCGGGAAACGTTACGTCCTGAGAAGGGTCCATTAAATGAATCATACTGTCAACGTCTTTTGCTATAAGAGAAGCGGCGGCGTTTGATATTTCAAGCTGCGACGAATATCCTTCGGCTGCAATCTCGATATTTCTCGATGCGGCGGCTTTAATCAATTCCTCTTTTCGTAAAACTGAATCATCGTCTCCAATCATAAAAAGAGTTCCGGCTTTTTTTATTTTAGGCTCGCATTTCAGCGCCGCGTCAAGGAGCAAGTCGACCGGCGGAATAATATAAAAACCGGTTAAATTTGGGATATGATTGCTGTCGGATTGTCCCGCTCCCATAATAAACGGATTCTGTAGAAGCGTGAATATTTTGGGGATGTTCGGAGCCCTGTTTATTGCGGCGTATAAACTTTGCGCCTGAAACGTTATTAATAAATCAACCTTATCGGTAACCGCGGCGTTAACAAGAAGCGTTAAATTTGAAATGTCCGATTGAGCGGACCTGCTTCTTATTTCATAATCTCTTCCTTCTTTAAAACCGTTTTCTCTAAACGCTTCATAAAGGTTGGATTCGAAGGTTTGAGTATAAGAATTATCAAGATATTTTATTAAATCAATATTCCATTTTTTTCCGGTTATAGGTTCTCCCAAATTATTCTTCGAGCAATTTGTAAAAAATAACATTAAAAATACGTTAATAATAACAAGGCTTTTTTTCATAAATGCGAACGCTTCCTTTTTCAATAAAATATTCTTGATTTTATATTTCAAAATCAACTTTAAATTATTTTTATAAAATAAATAATAGAAAAGTCAACAATAAATAATAAAAAGTTTAATCCAATAACGTTTTTTAGGGTTAAACCCATGTTATAATCAATTCTTTAATAACCGGCAAATGAGCCGCTTTCCATAATCATAAAATTCAAACATTTTCGGTTTGTTTAATAAAACTACCCGAACTTAAATGTTGACTCGATAAGAGATATTTCAAAATCAGTTTAGCTACGTCTAATCAAAAATATTTTTGATTAGAAGAATAGCTTTTTTTGTTTAGCCGGCTTAAGATTTTGCTTGCAAAATTTGAAACAACTTATTAGAATTGCGATTTATAAATGCAAATCTATTGATAAATTGAAATAAGCGTCAATAAAAAATGCTTTTGTAATAATTTTAATTTGGAGAGTGTTGAATTTAAAATGACTGAATTAGAGCATGGAAAAAGTTACGAACCCAAATCCATTGAGAATAAATGGTATGAAATATGGGAAAAAAACGATTATTTCAAAGCTGAAAATAATCCCGATAAAAAACATTTTTGCATAGTTATTCCGCCGCCGAATGTTACGGGGCAACTGCATATCGGCCATGCTTTTAATAATACAATACAGGATATTTTAACGAGGTTCAAGCGTATGCAGGGATATGACGCGTTGTGGCTGCCCGGCACTGATCACGCAGGAATCGCTACTCAGAACGTTGTTGAGAAAACGCTGTTGAAACAGAAATTGAGCAGACATGATTTAGGCAGAGAAAAATTTATTGAAAAAGTATGGGAATGGAAAAACGAATACGGCAGTCGTATTATTCAGCAGTTGAAAAAACTTGGAGCGTCGTGCGATTGGTCGCGGCTTCGTTTCACAATGGACGATGGTTTATCCGACGCGGTTAAAGAAGTATTTATCAGATTATACGATGAAAAATTAATTTATCGCGGGAATTATATTGTGAATTGGTGTCCGCGGTGCATTACCGCGCTTGCCGACGACGAAGTCGAACATAAAGAACTTGACGGAGCTTTTTATTATATAAAATATTTTTTGAAAGACAGCGATCAATACCTTACGATAGCCACAACAAGACCTGAAACAATGCTTGGCGATACTGCGGTCGCTGTTCATCCTTCCGATGAAAGATATTTAAGTTATATTGGGAAAACGGTTGTTTTACCGCTTATGAATCGGGAATTAAAAGTTATAGCCGATAATTACGTTGATCCCGAGTTCGGTACCGGTTCCTTAAAAATTACTCCGGCTCACGACCCTAACGATTTTCTGATTGGTAAAAAACATAATCTTGAAGAAATTAATATTCTTACAGACGACGCTAAAATGAACGAAAATGCTGGAAAATACAAGGGGTTGGATAGATTCGCCGCAAGAAAACGGATTGTCGAAGATTTAAAAAATGAAGGTTATTTAATAAAAATAGAACCTCATAAACATCAGGTGGGTCATTGTTACAGATGCAAGACTGTAATAGAACCGTATATTTCAAAACAATGGTTTGTAAAGATGAAACCTCTCGTAGAACCAGCGGTTGAAGCCGTTAAACAGGGCAGAGTTAAGTTTCATCCTAAAAATTGGGAAACCACTTATTTTGACTGGATGGATAAAGTCAGAGACTGGTGCATATCGCGCCAGATTTGGTGGGGACACAGAATTCCGGTATGGTATTGTCTTGATTGCGAGAATATTATAGCGTCTAAAACGACTCCGGAAAAATGTCCCAAGTGCGGTTCGGTTAATTTGCGTCAGGACGACGACGTTCTTGATACTTGGTTTTCTTCCGCGTTATGGCCGTTTTCGACGCTCGGCTGGCCTGATAAAACCGAAGAATTAAAAATGTTTTATCCGACAACCGTTTTATCCACAGCGTTTGATATAATATTTTTTTGGGTTGCCCGTATGATAATTATGGGAGAACATTTTATGGGAGACGTTCCTTTTAAAGATGTTTATATACACGCATTAATTAGAACTGAAACGGGCGAAAAAATGAGCAAATCAAGCGGCAATGCGATTGATCCGCTCGAACTTATCGAAAATTACGGTTGCGACGCAATGAGATTCACGCTTGCGGCTCTTGCGATTCAAGGCAGAGATATTAAACTTTCATATAACCGACTTGAAGGATATAAGCATTTTTTGAATAAAATATGGAATGCAACGCGGTTTATTTTTATGAATTATTCCGGCGAAACAAAAATTTTAGAAAAATTTGATTACAGTGAATTGCAGCTTGCGGACAAATGGATTCTTAAAGAATTGAATTTGACTATAAAAAATGTTACTGATAATTTTGACAAGTATAGATTTAACGACGCGGCCGCTTGTCTTTATGATTTTATCTGGAAAAAATTCTGCGACTGGTATATTGAAATTGTCAAACCTGATTTGTTTAAAGGAACTCAAGAAACTAAAAACCTCAAAATCACTTTGCTTTTTGATGTTTTGAACGGCGTATTGAAATTATTACATCCTATAATACCTTTCATAACCGAAGAAATTTGGCAGAAGCTTCCTGAAAAATACAGAACCGCAAATCATATTATGATTTCCGATTGGCCAATAAGCGACGATGAAATCATTAATGATCAAAGTTGCGAAAATATGGATTATATTATTGAGATTGTTACTAATGTAAGAAATATATGCAGTCAAAACAATATTCCTCCGTCGCAGAAAGTCGACGTTAAATTTTTTACTGATAATGCTGAAATCAAAAAGCTATTGGAGAATTATGAAAATTATATTTCTTTGCTTGCCAAAACCGGAAAGCTTGAGATATTCGATTCGTCAAATAAAATTAATATTGATAATGCGGATAATTATGGCTCGGTGGTTCTTCCTTATATTATGATTTATGTTGAAGTAAAATCCAATATTGACGTTAAATCGGAAATCGAGCGTATTTCTAAACTTATTGAAAAAAATAAGATTGAACTTGAAAAAACATTGAAAAAACTTGATAATCAGGATTTTGTTTCCAAAGCGCCGAAACAGGTTATTGAAAAAGAAACAAGAAAAAAAGAAGAGTTTGAAAAAGTTATAAAAGAATTTACGGAAACTTTGGATAAACTTAAAAAGTGAAATGAAAATCGGAGCTCATTTTTCTATTTCCGGCGGAATTTCAAATTCTATTAATTTAGCTGAAAAAGCCGGAGCTGAATATGTTCAAATTTTTATAAGCAATCCGCGCGCTTGGGCTGACGCTAAAATTTCTGAAGAAGAAGCGGAACTTTTTATAGAGAAAAAAAAAACTTCGGCTATATGCGGCGTAGCGGTTCATATGCCGTATCTTCCGAATACGGCTTCGCCTGAAAAAATTGTTTACAGAAAATCCATTGCGCATTTAAAAAAAAATATCGACGCCGCGGAATCAATCGGCGCTGATTTTTATATAATTCATCCCGGTAAATCAATGGGTTCTGATACTGATAAAGCTATTAAAAGAGTAGCTGACGCCGTTAATATTCTCATATCAAACACTAAACGGATTCCGGTTTTAATTGAAAACACGGCTGGTCAGGGAAGCGAACTCGGGTTCACTTTTTTTCAACTTGGCGCTATGCTTGACAGGATTAAAAATAAAAAAAGATGCGGAATATGTCTTGATACTGCGCATTTGTTTGGAGCGGGTTATGATTTTTCCAACAAAACTAATCTTGATAAAATGCTGAAAGAATTAAAATCAAATTTCGATATAAGTTTTGTGAAAGCGTTTCATCTTAACGATACTACTGTAAATCTTGGCAGTAATGTGGATAGGCATTTTTATATAGACAGGGGTAAAATCGGCATAAAAGGTTTGACGAATATAATTAAATGTAAATATTTTTCAGGGCTCCCGGGCATAGTTGAAACTCCCGAAGAAGAAGATCCGAATCATTTGAATGCAATTGCTTTATTAAAAAAAATAAATGACGAGTAGAAGATGAAATATTATTTTTCAGTATTTAAAAAGGTATCATTTGTATTTGTATTTGTTTTTATTTATTTTTTAATGCTCGCGTATTCCCGCGAATTATTTGGAAAAACCAATGAAATAAAAATCAAACGAATAAAATCGAGGGAAATGCTTAAAATAATAAATGCAATTGATAAAACGCCTAAATTAAAAGAAAAAATCAATATTATTGACGTTAGAAATTATCTTGAATACGAAAATGAACGGCTGCCTTATTCCCTTTGTATTCCCTGTAAAAACTCGAAGAAAATACTTGAAGATAAAGTTAATGATAAAAAAAAACGGCTGATTTTTTATTGTTCAACTCAATATTGTCCGGATGCTGAAATGGTTTCCCAAATAGCTCTCGACGCGGGTTATTTCGACGTTTCGATTTATTCTGAAGGTTTTGCGGGCTGGAAAAAAAATAATTGCAGAATAGAAAAAGGGATTATTGGGAAATTAGAAAAAGAACCGGCAATTAATTCCATTAAACCGGGAGATTTAAATAAAATTTTAGATAAAGTTTTTTTAGTGAACTTAATAGACGACACAGAAATAGGAACTATTCCTAATTGCATTTCTATGCCGATAAATGAATTCTATTTTAGATACAATGAATTGCCCCGCGATAAGGAAATAGTCTTATATTATCTGAATTCAAAAAACGCTGTTTTAGCGGTTAAATATCTGTTGGTTAAAGGATTTGACGTTTCAAATATTAGATATCTTGAGGGCGGAATTATAAATTGGAGAAACTGCGGATTTTTTAAAACCCGAACCTGCGGCAATTGAAAAATTATTCAAATAATTTTTTTCAAGATACATTCGGCTATAAAATCCGGACCGCCGCAAATCTTCCCTGCAAAAATAAGCATCGTCGTATTTTCCGTATATATTCATTTTATTTCCTTGAATGTAAAACGGTTCTACGTCTAATACTTTTTTTAATCCAAAATCAGATTCAATTCCGGCGATAATATTTTCAAGATTACCTTTGCTATTTTGAAGCGCAAGAATTTCAGGCGAATTTCTTGCGTTATTTAAAGCTAAAAAAATTGAAATATTTAAGTTTTCCGAAAATACGTAATTTTTTTTCGTAAGCGTATTATCAATTATTATAAGCAAAACAAATGATGAAAAACAAATAAAAAATTTTTGAAGATTCAAAAATTTTTCAAACATTAATTATCGTATAACAAATTAAACTTATAAAAAAAATCAAGAAAAATTTTATTTGAGTTTTAGAAATTTATGAATTTGCGGAATTATTCTAACGTCGGAAAAACGGTCGAGCAGTCGCGATTGTAATTTCAGCAAAATTGATAGTTCAATATCTTTTAAACCGTCATGCCAAACCGGCTGTAAGATTATAGGAATATTTTTTTTAATATTTAATTTTAGAAATTCGTTATAATCGTATTCTGAAAAATTATTGTCAATTACAATTTTAACGTATAAAAATATGGTTTTGGAAATTTTTATAAATTCTTTATAAACGGAATAATCAATATTATTTTTGGTTACGGAATTCGGTTTAAAATCCATAGATATTATATCGATGTATTCTATTATCTTTTCGAGTTGACCTGGCAGAGTTCCGTTAGTTTCAAGAAAAATTTTTTTTGATTTAAGTTTTGGAAGAAAATTTTTCAGGAACTCCGCGGACATAAGCGGTTCGTTTCCGGTTAAAGAAATCGAATGATATTTCGCGAGGTTGAAATCGTCGATTATTTTTAGCAGAGCATTAATTGAAACCGGATTTTCAATTTTATCGCGGCCGGAATTTTTTTTAAAATCAAAACGCGATATTTTACAAAAATTCGAAAATCGTTTTTTCGTATCGCAGTATGAACAACTAAGATTGCAACCGCAGAATCTCGCGAATAATTGCGGAAGTCCGGCGAATAAACCTTCGCCTTGAATCGAGAAAAAAATTTCCGAAATGTAAGCGTATGAGGAATTGTTCAAATCCGGGTTCATAGTCAAAAAACGTTTCCGCCTCTATAAGAAATTTTCGAATTAATCCCTTCGTGAATTTTTATTTCAAATAGTCTTACTCCGTATTCGTCGAATTTCGACGACAATTTATTCCATATCCATTCGGCTATGTTCTCGGCGGTTGAAACCGGCAGAATATTATTTATATATTTGTGATCGATGATTTCGATTATTTCAGTTTGAACTATTTTTTTTATTATGTTGAAATCTATCGCCATTCCGTTTGATTTTTTTTCTCCTTCAAGCGTTACTTCAAGGGTATAAGTGTGTCCGTGCAAATTTTCGCACAAACCTTTATAATCGGTTAAATTATGAGCGGAATCGAATTTAAAAATTTTAGTTATTAAATACATACTAATCGCCTTCCTTAAAAACCGGATAACCGGTAATCATTAAGTTTTCGTCGAATTTTTTTAACGATAAACCGTCGACTCTTACGCTTGACTCGATAGTTTTGGAAAGTTGACCGTCAACGCATTGGATTCCCGTCCCGAGAATTTTTGGAGCGTAGATAAAATGAATTTTATTGACAAGTTTTGATTTAAAAAACGAATGTATTAATTTTCCTCCGCCTTCGACAAGAATCGAGTTTAAACCTATATCATATAATTTTTTTAAGACCGTTTTCATATCGAATCGTTTATCGGATTTTACAGGAAATTTTAGAATATTGATATTTTTTGACGAAAATAATTTGATTTTTTTATTATGTTTAGACGATTCGTTAATAATAATATAAATATTATCGGGGGGATTATTTTTTATAATGTTGCAATTTTCCGGAGTTTCAAAATTCGGGTCGATTATTATAACGTTGGAATTAAGTTTGAATTTATTTTTATATAATCTGACGTTTAAAGACGGGTTATCTATTTTAACTGTATTGATTCCCGCCATAACCGCAGAATTAATTTTTCTTAAATAATGAGCGAACTCTCTGCTTTTTTCATTTGAAATCCATTTTGAATCGCCTGTCGCAGAAGCGATTTTTCCGTCGAGCGTAACCGCGCATTTGACTGTAACGAAAGGAGTCTTATTTTTTATGGAATAAAAAAAATCCTCGTTAAGACTGAAACATTCCGGTTCGAGTATTCCTGATAAAACCCTGACGCCTGATTTTTCCAATATTTTTTTTCCGTTTCCATTGACAAGCGGGTTAGGGTCGAGAATTCCAATTATTGCTCTTTTAAATTTATATTTAGTTAACAAATCGGCGCAGGGCGGCGTTTTACCAAAATGGCTGCAAGGCTCTAAAGTCACATAAATATCGGAATTTTTCGGAATTTTAAAGTTTAAAGATTTTATAGCTTCGACTTCGGCGTGCGGCAATCCCGCTTTTTTGTGAGCTCCGATTGACAGAATTTTCCCGTTTTTGACTATTACGGCGCCGACCGCCGGATTGGGATAGGTTAATCCTTTTAAGTCCGAGGCGGCTTTAAGCGCAATGCGCATAAATTTTTCATCTTTGGCTGTCATATATCACCAAGCCTGCAAAAATCAACTTATTATTAATAGGCAAATAATTTAAAGCTTATTTTTTTCCACATAAAGAGTTTGAGTTGGAAACGCGAAATCAATTCTATTTTCTTCAAATTTAATTTTTATCAGGCGATTTATTGACGTCAGAGTTTCCGAGTATAATTTGAAATCGGGTTCCAAACACCAGTAAATAACGGCAATGTTTAAAGAAAAATCTCCGAATTCGGAAAAATATACCGCAAACCCCGGATCGATTTTAGAATTTTCGCCGAGAATTGTTTTAATAATTTCTATTGCTTTGTCAATTTTTTCCGTAGAAGTAGAGTATGTAACTCCAATTTTTAGCGTGATTTTTCTCGACGAGTTTCTTGAATAATTTTCAATGCTTGAATTCGCAATTTCGTTGTTTGGTATAGTAATCTCGGTTCCTTTCGCCGTTTTTAATTTAGTGCTGCGCAATCCTACGTCGAGCACTTCTCCGTCGTTATTATTAATAGAAATTCTGTCTCCGATTTGAAAGGGCTGGTCAGTAAAAACGACTATCGAACCAAAAAAATTCGCAAGCGTATCTTTAGCCGCGAGAGCAAAAGCGAGACCGCCGATGCCGAGTCCCGCGAGCAGAGCTGAAATATCGTATCCGAAATTTTTTAAAATCGTTAATACTCCGAGAATAATAATCGAAGTTTTTATAATTTTGCTTAAAACCGGCAGAAGCTGGTCGTCAAGTTTTGAATGAGTTTTTTCCACAAGCGGAATCATCAGTTTTATCAGAACGTCGGTTAATTTGAATAAAATATAAATGACGTTTAAAGTGATGAACATAATAACGATTTTATTCAAAACATCGTTTGTTTTATCTGAAAAAATGAAAAAATTATTAATGACAATCAGGCAGGTTATTATTATTATGAATGTTTTAATTGATTTGTCGACGAATTGTAAAATATCGTCGTCGAGTTTAATTTTTGTTTTATTGACTATCGGGATAAGCAGCCGCGAGAATAATCCGCAAATTTTTATTAAAAGATACGCAGTGTTCGCTATTAAGAGAGATGTTATGGCATTAGCTATAAAAGAGTCGTATGATACCGGAAATACGATAAAAGTTTTGGCAAAAGTAATTCCGAATAATACGATATAGTTTCCTAAAGGTTTTTCAAGACGTTCTATTAATTGATTGTCAAAATCGGTTTCAGTGAAATCGGCTAATTTGGCGAATTTATGAATCATCAAATATCTGAAAATTTTTGATAATACCGCAGAAATTACGATAATGGAAAAAGCTATGATTAAATCTTTTACTGTAAAACTCAATAATGAACCGTTAAAGAAATCCCGCATTTTTTCAAAACTCCCTTAAAAAATAAAAGCGGAAGTTAAATCAATATAATCTGTTTGATTTATATTTGATTGCCTTCCGCTTATTATGGTAATTTAAAATGTTTTCAAAAATCTACGATTTTCAAAAAATGAAAAAATGTTTTACGCTAATTTTTCTTCGATATATTTGATTGCAGAGCCGACTGTGGTAAGTTTTTCGGCTTCTTCATCCGGAATATCGATATCGAGTTCTTCTTCAAGAGCCATTATAAGTTCAGCCTGATCAAGCGAGTCCGCGCCTAAATCTTCAATAAAAGAAGCTTCTTCGGTGATTTGAGATTCTTCTACGTCTAATTGTTCTTGAATAATTTTTTTAACTTTATCAGCGATTTCGCTCATTATTAACCTCCTGCTAAAAAAAACATTTTTTTTAATTCAAGCGCAATTATATAAAAAAAATCCGATAAGTCAAGTTTAAATTTTAAATTTTCAAAAAAATATTTTTTCATTTCTTTTTTCGGATTTTTAAAATATAACCTTTTAATTGATTTTTTAATAAATATTTTATAGAATAACAAATTATGGATCCCGCGAAAAGAAAACAGTATTTATCAATATTTCTTAACGAGGTTGAAGACCAGCTTGCCGGAACCGCCGCCTGTATGAAAGAATACGAAAGCGACAGTTCGAATATCGAGCCGATACATACGATTTTCAGATACGTTCATACGATAAAAGGAAATTCGGGGTCATGCGGTTTGACCAATCTGTCAAAGCTGACTCATTCTTTGGAAAACGCGTTCGGAGCTTTGAGGGACGGGAAAATATCTTTCGAGGATAAATTAAAACAATGTTTGAACGAGGGAATTTATCTTGTCGCGGAAAGCATAGAAAAAATTAAAGCGGACCCGGATATTGATGAAACATTTAATTTTGACGATTACAAAACCAGATTGACTGAAATCATCGAGGGTAAATCCGGCGTTCAAAAATCCAAATATAAAATTCCGGATAAAATTGTTTTTACCGAAAAGGAAATAGACGAGTATAAAAAGAAATTTAAAAATTTCACTTGTAGAAAAGTCGCGGTTATTTTTGATAAGACCAATATGTTCGCGGATATAAAAATGTTTCAGTTTCTTATGTCTATCGACCAATCCGGCGTTCAAATTATCAGAATGATACCGGACAGGGATTATCTTGGCAAAGAGGATTTTACCGCGGAACTATGCGATTATAAACTCGAATTCTTTTTGGATTCCGACAAACAGACAGAAACGGCTTTGAAAAAAGCCATAGAATTGAATATTGACGCGGTTCAGGATTACAGGGTTGATAACGTAGATTTGCGCGATTATTCCGAAAAAAAGAAAAAGACCGACGCCGTCACATTGCCGGAAAAATATCTTTTATCCGTGGTTGTAAAAAAAAGCGGAGAATTATTCGCCGTAGTTTGTCTTAATATCATTAAAATAGTCGAATTAAGCGAGAAAATTTTCTGGCATCCGTTTAAACGCAACATTGGATTGATAAGATATCTTGACAGAGCCGCGCCAGTAGTAAAAATATCAAAACATTGCGATAATCAGAATAAGATTCTTTTGTTGAACACGGCAAATGGAATCGCTGGTTTGTTTATCGACGAGATTATTGAAATTAAAAAAATTAATCCGGACGATATTTTTCTTGATTTAACGGTTAAGGATATGGTATATTTGTATAAATCGGAAAAAATTAAAATCATCGACGGAAACAATTTGATAAATTATGAAAATATTTAAGAAATTTTTCACTTTTTTAACGCGCACATTAGCCGGAAAATTTACCATATTTATTCTCGGTCTTGTAATGATAATTATTTCGCTGCTTATCTGGTTTAATTTCCGCGGCAGCATGAATATTGTAAATAATCAAAATAAATCTTTTATTGGAAACAGCGAAAATTTAATCAACAAGAATTTCAAATACACTATTGATCAAATCGACACGCTGTTAAACAAACAGTTCACGGAGACAACCGAGCTTTTAAAAAATAATTTGACTCAAGCCACTATGGAAAAAGGAAAAGCCATAATAACAAATCTTTCCGGACAGCTTGGAAATGCGATTTCAAATTATGATTTCGGTTTCGGAGTTACCGCGTTCAACGAAATTTTTAAAAACGACAATACGGTCGTATACGCGGCTTTGATTGATAATCAGAAGAGCGCTATGTTTTATAAAACGTCGATTTATTTTACGGAAAAAAAGAAAAAATCCGGCGATGAGACTTATTATAAAAATTCCGAATTTGAAGGCAAGAACATATCCGACGGGTTAGTGGATAAATCTTTTAAAACAAAAAAAATCCAGGGCGAAGATTATTTAGACGCGAAGTTTAAAATAAATATTTATAAAATAGTTCAACCTATTGTAATAAACAACGAATTATGGGGCGTTGTTGTTTTAGGATTTTCGCTTGAAAATTTATATAAAGAAATAGATACAATGCAGGCGAATTTTAAACAGAAAATAGTTCTTGAAAAAAACCGGCTTCAAGAGGAATCAATAAAACAGAAAACCGAAGAAATAGACAAAATCAAACAAAATCTTATAGTAATTCAGAAAAACATAAAAAACGACGTAAAGGAAAACGCTTACTATTATTTTATCGGATTCTCAATACCTGGTTTAATACTCGCTTTTTTATTCGGAAAAAATATTGCCAAACCTATTATTTCAATGGTTCCGGCTCTCCAAAAGATTTCCAAAGGAATTTTGACCGAGAAAATAAAAATGCGTAGAAACGATGAAATTAAGATTCTCGGCGATGGAATCGACACAATGGTGGACGAACTCAACAATATTATTTCGACAATAAACGGAATAATAAAATCCATCACAAATGAAAATCATAATTTGTTGAATTTTTCAAGGCACACCACCACTACGATAGACACGATTTCCGGAAACATAAATGAAATCGAAGTCGGAGTTTTAAATAATTCTATGGACGTCAACGCTACCGCTGACAGATTGAAACGTTTTGTCGATACGCTTGGACAAATGACTCAAAACGTGGTTACCTTGAATCAAAACGCGAAAACGACCGAGAATGTGACTACCGAAGGAAAAGACTCGTTCAATAATTTATTGTCAAAAATGGAAAATATCGAAGACGGATTTAAACAGACCGACGCGTTAGTTACCGAATTGAATAAGTTTTCTTTTGAAATCAAGGATATTATAAAGGTTATTGAAGACATAGCCACAAGAACGCGGATGCTCGCTTACAGCGTAAACGTCATAGCCCAAAAAGGCGGACAACAGGATAAATCAATTACAAACATAGCGGTCGAGGTCCGCAATTTAAGCAAATTCATATCCGATTATTCGTCCAATATAATGAAACTGATGGATAACAACAACGTGTTAATTGAGAAAATATTCAATTCCACAAAAGCCGGTTTGAAAAATATCGAATCCGGAATAATGACTTCGAATATTTTAATGAACTCGATGAATGAAATCGTCGAGAAGGTTAATACGGATAAGGTTATGATTAATGATATATCGAATATGATTTCAGATATCGATAAGGAAAGTAAAACGATTTTCGCTTCTACGGAAAATATCAGTCAGGTTACTTCGCAAATGTCGAATTTAATCACGTCTACCGCTAAAGCGATTTATGAAGAGCGCGAAACTATAAAACAATTGAATATTTCAGTTAATAAATTAAAGGATATTGCTGATTCGTTAAGAATCAAAATGCAGGATTTTACCATAAATGAATAAAAAACTGGAACGGATTGTAAATTCTTCGTTTATAAATAATTTAGACGCTTCCGTTACGCTGCCGGAATATTTTCAGAAAGAAGAGAATATTTATAAATCATTGTTGAGATTTCCGGATTCAATCAAATCAGGAGCTTCGCGCGCGTTAAATAAAATTCATCTTCTCGTTTCTTTACTGGAAAACGGAATTTCAAGCGATTCTGATTTCGATTCGCTTTCGCTGTTATTTCAGGATTTAGCCGCTGAAATTAATCTTGCCAATGGAGTCGAACCTAATAACTGGGTAATATATTCTGAAATTGAATTTATTGAAGAAGCTGATAAATATTCGGAAAAAATTTCTTCTCCGGCTTATTCTAATTTAAGAAGATTTATTTTGTCAATCCAAAAAAATAAGGATTTCATTATTGCAAAACAAAAAAAAATAAATGAGTTTATCAAAATCGACAGCGCCATAATCGACCAGCTTGCGGCTATTATAACCGAACTTTCAATAAACAAAAATAAACTTCTGAAGCTTTCAGAAAAAAGCGGTCTTGACGATTCGCTTACGGAAATTTCTGGAAATATCAGCAATATAGTCAACCGGATAAACGGCAGTTTGTCAAAAATTACATTTATGCCTTTAATACAGGTATTTAACAGATTTCCTTCCATAGTCGGAGACCTTGCGGCAAAACTCGGAAAAAAAATCGTATTTACTATAAACGACAACAATGTCGTTATCGACAAAAAAATAGCCGATACCGTAGGAGAGGTTTTTATTCATTTGATAAAAAATTCAGTCGATCACGGCATAGAAGAGCCGGATATAAGAAAATCAAAAAATAAAAACGAGACTGGAAATATAGAGATTCGCGCTCAGCAAACGGGAAATTATGTCGTTATAAAAATGATTGACGACGGGAAAGGACTTGATTCGGAAAAAATACTGAAAAAGGCGTTGGAAAAAAAAATTATCGAAGAGTCTGACGCGGGCAAAATGAGTCAGGAAGAAATTTACGCTCTGATATTTATGCCCGGATTCAGCACCGCCGAAAAAGTAAGCGATACGTCCGGACGCGGCGTAGGTATGGACGCCGTAAAAAACAATATTGAAAAAATCGGAGGGACTTTAGCTTTAAAATCCGAATCCGGCAAAGGAACTACCGTTATTATCAGAATACCGTTTCAGATTATTTTGACTCAGCTTGTGTTCGCGAGACTCTGCAAAAACGGAAGTCTGCTTGCGTTCACGCTTGATTATATTGAAGATATTATTTATTATGAGAGCGGAAAATCGGATAATTTTGAAATATCCGAAAATAATAAATTGTTTTTTAATAATAAAAACGATAAAATTCCAATCTGGCAGTGTCTTGGTCATAAATACGAGAATTTAAACGAATACAAAAGGGCGATTTTATTTTCAAACAGTTCGGCGAAATTGGCTATGCCTGTATATGAAATAATCGAGCAAACAGACGCTATTGTAAAAAATTTCGCGGTCCGCGACTTGAAAAATAAGATGCCGGATTATTTTATTGGTTATACCATATTCGACGACGAATTGACTCCGGTTCTGGAACCTGATTTCAGCGCTTGATTTTTTCGGAGGTTTTTTGAAATTATTATGATTAATAAACGCATAAAATTATATTTATTTTTAGTTCTTGCCGTCGTATCTTTAGGAATTAATTTCGGTTGCTATTATTATATTTCCTTGAATTATTCGCCGTTTCTGAATTTGTTTATCATTATTTCGCCTGTTATTACGGTGTTAGCGTGTTCGTTAAGTTTTGATTATGTTTATGAAAAATGTTTGAAATTAAAATTTCAGGATATTTCAGACGATTATGTTAAAAATTATTCTCTTAAAAAAAATGATAATATTAATATTGTTGATTCCCGGGATTTCAATATGCTTCTAAATCAAATGTATTCGGATATAAAAAAAATAAAATCCGAAAATTCTACCGCCGAACAAAAGCTTAAAGAATTTGATAAAACGGCAAACGACTTCAGAGCCGAACTCGAATCATTTAAGGTTGCATCAGTCACTGATTTGAAAAACGGTCAAACCAACAACGGTTTTATTCTGAAAAAAGCAGGAGAAGTGGCTGATTTTTTATTTGAGACCGAGACGATTTTAAAAACGATTCAGATTAATTTTACTAATTCTAACAATCATATTGAAAGTAAATTTAAAAATAAAACCAAATTGTCCGAACATTTAAATAAATTAATTTTGATTTCAAAAGATTTTGATAAAATATTTGACAACATAGTTAGTTTTGAAAATGATTTCAAATCTAAGGAAGAATCAGTAATAGCTAAAATCACAAATATCATAACCAATCTTGAACGGCAGTCGATTAATATTTTAAACGCATATATTTTTTCCAATCAGGAAAACATCGCTGCGGAAGGGGCGGAACATTCTTCCGAATTTGAGCGGGAAGAAAATTTGCAAAACATAAAGAATATGAACGATTCGATTAAAAACGAAGTAATGCAGATTAAGAATACGCTGATGGTTGTGTTTGAATCATCGAAAACTTTTGAAACTGAATTTGAAAAAAACGCCGATATTTTTAAACAATTGAACTCTTATTTGATTCAGATTCCGGCGTTTATATCCGGGTTTTTTGAAATCGACGACAATATAAGAAACACAATGCAACGGGATTCTCTGCAATTGTCAAAAGTTTTCGACAGAATAAACGGCGGAAATGAAAATATAAAAAATATAAACTTGAAGTTGAACACATTATCGAAAACAGTCGAGGATTTGCAGTCTGAGATAATTAAATTGAAATTTGAATCTTGACACGGATAAAAAAGGCAAAGTTTCCTTACTATTCAGCCCATTTAAATGCAACGGCGTATAACAATGTATAGTAATAAAGTTTTTAAATTCTTTATATGAAAAAAATATTAAATATCACTTTTGCGCGAAAAGAATTATTGAAAATAACGGAAAATTTGAAAAAAGGCGAGAATATTATTTTGACTAAAGACAATTCGCCTGTCGCGGTTGTTTCGAGTATCGGCGATTTTGAAAAAAATATATTTTTGAACAGAAAAATAAATATTCGCCGCAATTCGGCTTTGATTATTGTCGCGGCTAAAGAATGCGACAACCGAACCGCGCTAAAGGCGCTAAGAGAAATCAATGACGTCATAGCTTCAGTTGAAAATCCGTATTCTAAAATTATCTTTGTCTACGGAGAAAAAACCGAAGATTATTTATCAAAGATAAATTGCGATTTCGTCTATGCCGTTGAAAATGAAAAATATAATCTTCCGCTTATAACCTCTATTAAACGGGCTATGAGCGGATTATTAAACGAAGATTTTTTCGTTTTAACGTTTTTATCAAGAATAACATTGAAATCTGATTTGATTGAAACGGCTCAAAAAGCCGCGTCAAGTTCGAAAGGAATTGTTATTAAACAAAAAAACAATAAACCGTCGCATCCGGTTTCATTTTCCATCAAGTATAAAAAGTATTTCTTATCGACCCGCAAAGAACTCGGAGTTCCTTACCTGATAAAAAAATTTGAAAATGATATTGAATATATAGATTAAAAAAATTTTAATAATAAGAAGGTTTAACATTTTATGATATGGCATAATCTTGATATAGAAGAAATTTACGCAAAATTTAACAGTTCGTCAAACGGTCTTGACGATATTTCGGTTGAAACTCAAACTGAAAAATTCGGGAAAAACATTTTAATCGAAAAAAAACGTAAACATCCCGTCGTATTATTTTTAAATCAATTTACTGATTTTTTGATTATCATACTTATTATTTCCGCAGTAATTTCCGCGGTTATTGGCGAATTAAACGATTCATTGCCTATTGTTATTATTGTGGTTATAAATGCGATAATAGGTTTTATTCAGGAATACAGAGCTGAAAAAGCTATGGAAGCGCTAAAAAAAATGGCTACGCCTTCTTGCGCCGCAATAAGAAACGGAACGCATACTAATATAAGCGCCGAAGACCTTGTTCCGGGCGATATCGTAGTTTTGGAAGCCGGAAACATAGCTCCCGCCGATATAAGGATAATCGAATCATTTAATTTGAAATCCAACGAATCCGCCTTGACAGGCGAATCGGAAGAAATATTGAAGTTTTCCAAAAAAATTAATGAAACTGATATTCCTCTCGGAGACCGTAAAAATATGATATACGCCGGTTCGGCTGTAACTTACGGCAGGGGAACCGGCATTGTCGTTAATACCGGTATGAATACGGAACTCGGGAAAATCGCTTCAATGATTCAATCAGGAGATGAAATAAAAACGCCGCTTCAGATTCGTTTGACTTCGTTTGGAAAAAAATTATCCGTAGCCATATTCGTTATCTGCATTGTTTTTTTTATCGCTGGCGCGGTCCGCGGCGAAAATCTTAAAGATATGTTTCTTACCGCCGTAAGTTTGGCTGTCGCCGCGATTCCGGAAGCGCTTCCCGCAGTCATCACTATTTCGCTTGCTCTCGGCGCAAAACAACTCGTTAAGAAAAACGTTTTGATACGCAAATTATCCGCCGTGGAAACTCTCGGTTCCGTAACCTATATTTGTTCGGATAAGACCGGCACTTTGACCGTGAACAAAATGACAGTAACCGATTATTACACCAACGGAAAATTTTATAACGCGGAAGAAACAGACAAATCCGATTCTGAAATGTTTTTTAATGCGGTCGCTTTGAACAATGACGTCAAAACTGGCGCGGGCGGCGAAATGATTGGAGAAGCAACTGAAATCGGATTGAATAATTTCGCTTTAATTCATAGCTTCGATAAAAATAATATTGAAAAAAAGTATCCGAGAAAATTTGAGCTTCCTTTTGATTCCGATAGAAAATGTATGACTACCGTCCATCAATCTGTTTCGGATAACGCTTATATTTCATTCACAAAAGGCGCTTTTGACGTGATGTCCGATCATCTTACAAAAATTTATAAGAACGGAAAGATTGAAGATATCGATATAAAAGAACTTTCCAGAATCAACGATAAATTTGCAGGCGAAGGAAAAAGAACTATATGTTTTGCTATGAAATTTATTGATGAAACGCCTTTGAAAATAGAATCAGAAGTTTTTGAAAGAAACCTTGTTTTTATTGGTTTGACGGCTTTGATAGATCCCGCGAGAGCGGAAGTAAAAGACGCTATTGCCTTATGCAAAACCGCCGGTATAAAACCTGTAATGATAACGGGCGACCATCCTTTGACAGCGAAAACTATCGCGAAAAGTTTAAATATGCTGGACGGGAATTTTGAAGACGCGGTAACAGGAATAGAGCTTGACAAATTTTCCGAATCGGAATTCAAAAATAAAGTCGAATCCATTCAAATTTACGCGCGCGTGGCGCCTGAACAAAAACTGAAAATTGTTAAAGCCCTTCAAGAAAAAAATCATTTTGCCGCTATGACCGGCGATGGCGTGAACGATGCGCCAGCTTTAAAAAATTCTAATATCGGCGTGGCTATGGGCATAACGGGAACCGCCGTGTCTAAAGAAGCGGCTCATATAATTCTGCTTGACGATAACTTTGCGACTATAGTCAAAGCTGTTAAAGAAGGAAGAAAAATTTACGATAACATAATAAAATATATCGCTTATACAATGACATGCAACGCAGGAACTTTATGGGCTGTGTTTATAGCGCCTTTTATAGGACTTGATATTCTAAAACCGGTTCAGATTCTTTGGATGAATCTTTTATGCGACGGACTTCCGGGATTATCCCTTACTTCCGAACCAGCGGAAAAAAATATTATGAGCAGACCGCCGAGAAAAACAGATGAAACTATATTTTCAAACGGGGTAGGAGGTTTTATTCTTTCGTTCGGTTTTATAATCGGAATCGTAATGATTATTTTTCAATGGCTGTCAGAAAAATATTTTTCTATCCCAAAAAATCAGAGCATAACTATTGTTTTTACAGCTTTTATTTTTGGCAGAATGGCTGTTACGATTGCGGCGCGGTCTTTAAAAAATAGTATTTTTGGAATAAAATTTTTTTCAAATATGCCTTTGATTTACGCGGTTATAATAACGGTGGCTCTCCAACTCGCCGTAGTATATATCGCTCCGTTAAACGCGGTTTTTAAAACCGTTCCGCTGTCTCCAATTCAATTATTTTCTGCTTTGGCTATAGCGGTTATTATTTTTATTTTATCCGAGATATATAAATTATTCGTAAGAATAATTGACGCTAAAACTAAAGTTTGAAATTCGGATTAGTAGAGCGCGCTTTCAAAAAGTTCCACTTTTTTAAGGAACAATCAGACGGAACGGTCAATGAAAAACAGAAAGCTGATTTTTTAGTTTTCTAAAGAAAATACGAGTTATTTTCAATAAGAGATTAGGGTTAATTCCCCGAAGCTTGCTTCGATTCCATATTTCTTAATTTCTTTGATACCTCGCAGCTTGCTGCGAGGTAGTTCATTTTGCGCAAGATTCTGTCAGATAAAAATTCTGGCCAAATATCTCGTATGATAAAACGATTGCTCATTCATGGGATTGTTAGAAAAATACCGGAAACATATTAATATTACTTAACTGCTTTAGGCAGACAAGTTATCGCAACAGCTCAAAAGATTAAAGAATTTTTTATCATACCGAATCTGAGTTTTAATAAATAATTTCTTGTTTAAATTGCAAGAATTTTTTTGATAAGATACTAAGAAGCGAGATATTCAACGTTTAAGTTATGGTTACTTTTCATTGCGGCGTTGAATTTGCTTTGTTTTGGAAAACTTTAATTTTTTTTGCTGCATTTAAACGGGTTAAAAAAAGAATTTAATCCAAATAAAAATTCCTTTCCGTTTTTACTTTCGACTTTAATCAAACCTATGGATTTTAAAACGTAATTTATTTTTCTGCTTTTATAAATTGAAACGCCGGATTTTTTTGCGAATGTTTTGTTTGAATAAGGAAATTTCAAGGTTTTAGGAATGAAACAAATATAATCTTTTAGAGATGATAATAAAATTTTCTTATTTATTTTGACCAGTTTTCTATCTACGATGCTAACGCCTTTTCTGCGCCAACTGCCTTTGCCGTCGTTTTTTCTAATTTGTTCTTCTGAAAACACAAGAAATTCCACGGACAGATTCGGATGATTCAAAAATTTTCTTATATTAATCAATTCGTCAAACGCGTCATATAACGAAAATTTTTTAGGAGATTTTCGGGAAGACAAGATTTCTCCGGATTCTGAAATTTTAACTATGGATTTATGGGAAGCCATAGGATAAACGATTTTAATTTTATAATCAGGCAATAAATCGGCAAGTTTTTTTTTCAAAGAGGAAAAACCGGCAGTTTGAATTTCTATAATCAATCCGTTTCTAAAAATATCTGTTATATATTTTCCGATTTTATGTTCAATCAAATCGCCGGATTTGAAGTATGCTTTTTTAATCGAGCAGTGAAGCGACCGTTCTTTTTGAACTCCGATGCTTTTACATTGCAAATCATTCGAAATGATATTTTTTTTCACAATTATTAGACTGACCGCTGATATTAGATTGAAATACGGTTATTTATTTTTTTTAAATTGTCTTAACGCGTAATTTTTATAAAACCAGTTAATTATTGCGTTAAGAACGCTTATAATCAAAAGCAGAATAATAATATTCGGAATATTTGAGTTTGAACTCATTGAAAGACCATTCTCCATAATTTGCGAAATAAACTCCGAAATATTAGAAGATTTGGAAAGAATTTCAAGAGATATGGACGCGGTTATAAAAATCAAAGAATAGATGAGAATAATGATTTCAAGCCAAACGCGAATTGCGCTTAAAATAATTCCGTCTATAATGCTGTTATTGTTTTTCATCGCTATAATAAAAGCGTCAAAGAGCGACGGAAGCAGCATTATAACAAGCAATCCGCATTGCGAATAAAAATTCCATGCAACGTTCAACTGAAAAATAAAAATAAAGAAACCGAGCACGCCGATAAGCAAAGCCGGAAATCTTGTAAGAAAATCATTGATAATTTTCATAAGACTCGAACTGAAACAAATAATATTTCCGCAAAAAACATAATAATAAGCCGCATAATACGATATTATAGACGCTATTAAAATAGGGATAAAGACTAATCCGACAAATTTTACAGCTAAAATTTTTATAGAATATTCGTTTCCTAAAAAAAGTTTTCCTACGCTTTCAAGGGAAGCGGAATTCATATTGGCGAACGCTGAAACAATCAGAACCGCAGCGCCTATAATAATGGAAATACTCAATAAAAAAAATAATCCGCCCGCTATAACTGTTTTAACATTATTTTTTTCTTTCATAACAAAATCGTCTCCCTAATAAAACATAAAATAAACAAATTGAATTTTATTAAAATAAAAGTATAATTGAACTAAATGAAAAATTTAAAAATATTAGCGTTGATTATATTACAAATTATTATTATTTCAAGTTCAATTATTTTTTATTCGACTTTTTTTAAATCTTTCCTTTATGAAAACAAAACCGGAATCAATGCGGTTTTATCTAAAATAGGTTTGTTTATAAAATGATTTCTGCAATATTTTTTTTAATGTTCGTATCCATCTCTTTTTATTCGGTTTCAAAAGTATTATTAAAAAAAATCCGAATTGCATCGCCGGCAGAAGATTATATTTTTCATACTGCCGCCGGATTCGGATTAATATTTTACGTTATTCTTATTTTCGGGTTTGCGGGTTGTTTGTCGAAAAATTTTTTTATATCGCTCGTTTCAATTCAGATATTGTTCTGTTTAATAAACGTTTCGAACACAGCATTACTATTTGAATATTTAATAGGAAAAATATTGCGAATCGGCATAGGAAGCAAAATAGTATTAGCTCTGATTATTATAAATCTGATTTTGCATTTGCCCGGTTCATTGGCGCCCGTAGCCGGACTAGACGGACTGACATATCACCTTCCTTTGTCAAAAATATATTTTGAGACGGGGAAAATATCAATAATAAACTTTTTATTTTATTCTTTTTTTCCGCAGTTTGCCGAGATTTTTTTTATGTATGGAATATATTTTGACAATGCGGTTTTTTCGCAGTTATTCCACTGGTATTTTTATTTTTTGACTTTACTTATGATTTGTAAAACCTCGAAAATATTCATTGAAAACGATTTTTTCGCTCTATTGCCCGCATTATTTTTTTCAGCGGCGCCTGCAATCAACCGTCTTACGGGTTATACTAAAAACGAATTTTTTATGATATTCTATTTTATCGCGTCGTTATATTTTTTTTATAAATATGTTTTGGAAAATAATAATAAATGGATGGCGATTTCGCTTGTTTTCTGCGCGGTTTCAAACAACATTAAATATCACGGAATAATCAATTCCATCATAATAATTTTTCTATTTGCTTTATATTTCATAATTTCAAGAAGATATTCGCAAATTTTTAAATTTATTATTTTTTTCGGAGTATTCATAATTTTGAGTTCGCCTTTTTATATTCGCAATTATATTTACATAGGAAATCCCGCGTATCCTTTTTTAACCGAAATTTTTAAAATAAAACAAGCCGGGGACAAAAATGTTTCCTCCGGCGAACATTTTCAAACAAACACTAAAAATATGGTGCGTCATTTTAAAGAAACAAAATTGAATCATAATCCGGCAATAAATTTTCTTAAATTTCCGTATCAAGTTTCAATTAAATTTCAGACGTATGATTTTTGGAAATACTCGATTTCGCCGATGTTTTTTATTTTTTATTGTTGTTTATGGATTATGATATTTTTTTTAAAAAAAAACGAAGCGCATAAAATTTTATACGCCGCGCTTTATTCCGTAATTTTTATATATCTCATATATTTTAACGCGCCGAGGTCGAGATATATACTTCCTGCGTATCCGGTTTTGTGTATAACAGGAACTTATTTTTTTTACAAATTGTATTTGATGAACGGCAAATGGAAGGCGTTTGTTAATTTTAATTTGTTTATATTTATAGGAATGGTTTTAATAAATTATCCGCTGCTCGCAGCGCAACATATCAATAGATACAAGACGCTTGCCGGAATTCAATCCGTTGACGAATATCTCGAAGAACGGTTTTATGCGGACGGAGAATTTTATAAAGCTGTAAAATGGTCGAACGAACATATTGATTCTTCTAAAAAAATTTATATTACGCATCAGCAGTCTTTTTATTTTACCCGCGAATTTTTGCTTGGATATTCGCCGAATACGACTTTAAGTCCAATAAATAATGATTCTGTAAAATCCGCGGATGATTTGATTGAAAAACTAAAAGAAAACGGCGTTTCTTATATTTTTTATTCTGAAAAATACGCAAGACGGTTTTGTTATAATATTTCCGAATTGATTCTTCGGCTGGAAAATGAAAAAAAGATTTCAGCAATAAAAAAATTCAGAGGAAATACTATATATAAAATCGAGAGCGGAAAAGTTAATAACAATAAGTTTTAATCATCTATGTTTTGAAAAACTTCACTTTACATCGAATGCAGTATCCGAGTTTAATAACGCGTTATCCGGATTTAGTATTGTTGGAACAATTTCTGAACGCTCTCTTTTTTTTGCCTTTCAATATAACATTTGCATTTTTCAAATTTTTGTAATATAATATCGCCTAAAAATATTAAACTTTAAAAATTGCAAACGCGGAGGCGGATTGAAATGAGTGAAACAAAAACGGAAAAAAATATTTTTATCAGGGGAAAATTTTTAGTTCCGATTAGCGATAAACTCGGAAGGAACGCGGTAATAGAAGACGGTTACGTATTGATAAAAGACGGGAAAATATTACGCTCTGGAAAATACGGCGAATCATTAGGCAAATCAATAATTGAGAAATACAGAAATAATTTGAAGATATTAGGATGTTCAAAAAAATCGGGTTTTAAATCAAGCGATATTAAATGTTTGAACAAAATAATTCTGCCTGGGTTTGTAAAAGCTCACGGACACGACCACGAATCTCCGATAATTGGGATAGCCAAAGATATGCCGTTAACTCCGTGGCTTGACAAGGCGGTAAATTTATTTACGGGATTTATGAATGAAAAACGCGGTATGCTGGAAAAAAGATTCGGGAAATCTCCAAATTATGTAACTTATATAAAAGCCCGACTCGACGATATACATTACGGTATAACAGCTTCAATGGTTCATCACTGCAACCACAACAAATACAGGGTTGGCGAAATTGTTAAAGCGAATATCGACGCCGGAACAAAAATGATAGTGGCGGTAGGAAGTCAAGACCAGCATTATGATCCGAGGATACTTGATATTCCTGCGGGCATAGCTGTAAAAAGACTGGACGATTATATAAAATTATATGGAAACGCGGAACGAACTCAAATTATTCCGGGACCCGACCAGGATTTTTCCAATACGCCCGAATTATTAAAAAAACTTAAAAACTGGGCTAATTCTCACAAAACGCTGATTCACATTCATAGTTCGGAAGAACCGAACACTACAAAGTGGTTCACAAAAAATAATAAAATGACTCCGGTTGAATTATTCAACTCGATAAAATTTCTTGATGAGAACACCATACTTGCGCATCAGGTCAACTGTACGGAAAACGATTTAAAAATCCTAAAAAAAACAAAAGCGAAAGTCGTTCATAATCCGCTTGCTAATACAATACTCGGTTCGGGAATGCCGCCTGTAATAAAAATGATGGAAATGGGAATCCCCGTAGTAATATCGACCGACGGTTCAGGCAGCGCGGATAATCAATCAATTATAAACGCGGCCCGTCTTGCATCTCAATATCAAAAGGCGCTTCATCAAGACGCGACTCTGTTGCCGGCGCAAAAAACTCTTGAAATGATAACAATCGAACCGGCGAAATTTTTGCGAATGAATACGGGTTCGATAGAATCAGGCAAAGACGCCGACGTTATTTTAATCGACCTTGAAAGACCTAATATGGTTCCGACAAGAAAAGACAACGTAATTGATAATATAATCTGGGCTGCGGACGGAAGCGAAGTAAGCGATGTTGTTGCAAACGGAAAAATCTTGAAAGAAAACTATAGTTTCAAAACATTAAACGCTAAAAAAATAAAAGAAGAAGCGCTGGAATTATCGGAATTGATGGTAGCATACAGAAAAACCGCGAAAGAGATTAAAGGCACCGGAGCGCATAAATAAAATATAACCGCATAATGTTAATATTAATGTTAATAGAAAAAAAAAAGATTCTGATAAAAACAATATTTTCGGCGGTATTTTTATTCTTATATAATTCGATTGTTTTTTCAAACAACATACTTGTTCCGATGGACGAAAAACAAACGGATCATTTGAAAGCATACGGAGCCGCGTATAAATCATTAGCGGAAAAAAATTCCGCCGGAAAAATTTACTGGCTTTTGAATTACAGAGACGGTTCGTTTCTTCTGCCGTATTCCGATGAAGCCGTAAAAAACCTTAAAATATCAGGCGTATATTACGAAATAATCGACGACAAACAATTGAATCAAATCGAATTGACGATTCAAGAAGAAAATATGGATAAGATTGAGCTTGAAAAAGCTCCGAAAATCGCGGTCTATGCTCCTTCGACTAATAATCCGTGGGATGACGCGGTTACTCTCGCGCTTACGTATGCGGAAGTTCCTTACGATAAAATATGGGATGACAAGATATTGAAGTCGGGTCTAAGCGATTATGACTGGCTTCATCTGCATCACGAGGATTTTACCGGACAATACGATAAGTTCTACAGATCATTTCAAAACTCTCCATGGTATATGACGCGCGTAGCGGAATACAGAAAATTTGCGATAACGCAAGGGTTCAATTCTGTTTGCGAAGAAAAAACTTCGGTTTCAAAAGCGATAAAAAATTACGTTTCAAACGGAGGATTTTTATTTGCAATGTGTTCGGCGCCGGAAGCTCTTGACATAGCGTTGTCGCTCGAAGGAACGGATTATATAGCGCAGGAAATCGACGGCACTCCATTCGATCCGGATTATATGAAAAAAATCGATTATTCAAAATGTCTTGTTTTTGAAAATTTTACGGTTATAAGCGATCCTAATTTTAATCCCAAATCAGATATAGATTACAATTGGGTCAATACTCCGAAAAGAATCGAAGATCAGCCTTTTGAGTTATTTGATTTTTCGGCAAAATTCGACCAGGTTCCGACTATGCTCACTCAAAATCATAATAGAATAGTAAAAGGATTTTTCGGATTGACAACAGCGTTCCGCGAAGAAAAAATAAAAAAAGAATGTATCATAATGGGAAAAACAATAGGAAATAAATGCGTTAAATATCTCCATAGAAAATTCGGGAAAGGAACTATAACTTATTTGGGCGGACACGACCCGGAAGACTACGCGCATAGAGTCGGAGCCGAGCATACGAATCTTAGTTTTCACAAAAATTCGCAGGGATACAGATTAATTCTTAACAATATACTGTTTCCTGCGGCTAAACAAAAAAAATTAAAAACATAAGCCGCATTTGCGGAAAAGCTATTAATCTTATCAAAAATATTCTTGCTGAAACTCCAAGAATATTTTTGATAAGACGCAAAATTTTAAAGGAGTATGATTAAAATGTTTTTTAAATTATTTTTGAGGTCTGTTGCAATTTTAGCATTCTCGCTATTTTTTATTGTATCTTGCAACAGCAAAGAAACAAAAATTTTTAAAGTGGGTTTTATACAACTAATTGAAGAAGAACAATTGGATATTGCGGCGTCAGGCGTATTCGAAGGGTTAAAACAGTCGGGTTTTGTTGACGGGCAAAACATTAAAATAATAAAAAAAAACGCTCAAGGAGATTTAGCTAATATTTCTTTAATTCTAAAAACATTTGAATCTGAAAATATTGATTTGATAATAACAAACACTACTCCCTGTATGGCTGCGGCTGCAAAATTAATTAAAAAAATTCCAGTGGTTTTCACGGTTTCTTTTTCGCCTCAAGACATAGGCTTAGCTAATCCGCCTTCAAATTTATCAGGTTATTACGATCCTTACGATTTAACGAGTTTTGTTTCCCTTATGCAGGAATGTATCCCTGCAATAAAAAAAATCGGGCTTCCCTATAATTCCGCCGAAGTGAACGCTCAGTTTGCAGCCGGTAAAATAAAAATCATCTGCAAAGAAAATAATATTGAGGTTTTTGAATCTCCAATAATTTCCATAAACGATATTCCGAACGCGGCGCAAGCGCTTGCAATGAATAAAATCGACGCTTTTGTCGTAGCGGCTGATAATACCGTATATGCAGGAATCACGGGTCTTATGAGAATAGCAAAAGAGTTTAATATTCCAATATTTGTGACCGACCCGTCAATAGTGAAAAACGGAGCGTCAATAGGTTACGGAATCGATTATTATGACTGGGGTTTTCAAAGCGGAAAATTAGCCGCTGATATTTTGTCGGGAAACAAAAAAAACGGAACACTTATTTCTTATAACGCTTATCGGCTTGCAATTAATGAAAAAAGCTGCAAGGAACAAAACATATCTTTTCCGGAATCGGTAATGAATAAAGCCGATACGATAATAAGATGAATTTTAAGGATAACATTGTATCGTTATAATATATTATGAAAAAAGAAATCATCGAATCTATAGAGAGCGACAAAATAATTTTCAAGTGCGTTCAATGCGGAAATTGCTGTTCCGGCGTTACCGGATACGTATGGCTGACAAAAGAAGAGCAAATAAGAATCGCGGAATTTTTAAAAATACCGTTAAACGTTTTCATAAAAAAATTCGCCAGAAAAGTCAACGGTAAAATTTCATTGAAAGAAATTAAAAAATCCTATGAGGATTTCAGATGCGTGTTTTTAAAGAATGACAACAGATGCGAAATTTACGAGCGCCGACCAAGCCAATGCATAACTTATCCTTACTGGAAAAAAATTCTTGAGGACAGCGAGTATCTTGATTATGTAACGAACGATTGTCCGGGAATAAAAGTTGTTCGGAATAATGCGGAATAAAACGTTACTATTCAGGAACATTTTTAAAACCGTTAAAACGGTTTATTTTATGGATATTCTATCATTAACCCCGCAATCAATTGCGGGGTTAATAAAAAAATACGCCTTTTTCAAACCGTTTTAACAGTTTGATTACAACATCTGAACAATAAAACGAGATTATTTTTTGAAATTCTATCGCTTTCGCGGGAGGAGTTTATTCTTAAACCGCTTTCAAAAATATTGTTACGATTATGATTTGTTTTGATTTATGCTCAATCTATTTCTAAAAAAATTTTCAGCGATTACTTTATTATTAATAATATTCGAATTAAAACTTGCCGGAATACCTTTGATTTCAAACAAAGCCGCTTTTGAATTGCCGGATGCAATTTTGAGCTTAATTCAAAACGGCGCGGTTCTTGTTACGGATAGATACGATAATATTTTATTGAAATACAATGAAAACGAACCATTTACTCCCGCGTCGACAATTAAAATTATAACTTCGTATTTTGCGCTATCCAAACTCGGAGAAAATTACAGATTTTACACGGATGTTTTTTTTGATTCCGTAAATAATGATTTATACGTAAAAGGATACGGAGATCCTTTTCTTGTATCAGAAGAAATAAAAAGCATGGCTGAACAAATCGGCAATCAAATAAAAACCGTAAGAAATATTTACGTTGACGATTCATATTTTGAAGACAGACTTATAATCCCGGGAAAAGGTAAAACATTAAATCCTTACGATAGTCCCAACGGAGCTTTAAGCGCCAACTTTAACACTATCGCCGCAAAATACAACAACCGAAAAAAAATATATCAATCGATAGAACGCGAAACTCCAATAACTGATTTTTCAGCCGAATATTTAAAAAAAATAAAATTTAGAGGTTCGTCGAGAATAAATCTTAAAGGTTCCGCGGATCTTCCTGAAAAATATTTTGGTTCTTTACTAAGTTATTTTTTAAAAGAAACCGGCGTAGAAGTAAAGGGAAGAGTCTGGAAAAAAAAGGCGATAAATCAAAACTTTTTATTCAGACATTATAACCGGACGAATCTTGCCGATATTATAAATAAAATTATGATTTCTTCAAATAATTTTATGATAAACCAGATTTTTCTGCACATAGGAGCGAGGGATTTCGGAGAGCCGGCTACGCTTGATAAAAGCGTGGAATCCTTCAATAATTTTATTAAATATTTTACCGGCGTTTCCGAAATAAAAATTAAAGAAGCGTCGGGATTATCGAGAGAAAACAAAATAAACTGTTTAGAAATGAATTTTATATTGAATTTATTTCAAAAATACAAAAATCTGATGAGAACCAAAAACGAAGGAAATTTTAAAACCGGAACATTGTCCGGCGTATATTCAATAGCGGGATATTATGATTCGCCAAGATTCGGAGAGCTGAAAATAATAATTTTTCTACAACAGAAAAACAATCGTAGAAATGTAATTTTAAAAAAAATCATTGATTTTATTGAAAAACAAAATTAAACTTCCAAACAAATATGATTTCAATTAATCGACTGCAAAGGATAATAAAATTAAAATTCATTAAGTTAATGCGCATTCAGGATAAACTGGAGCGTATAGCCAGAGGATTCGCGTGGGGAACTTTTTTAGCGATATTTCCTTCTTATCCTTTCAATACGCTGCTTTCATTTTTAGCGCCATTGTTCGGCGGCAATATACTAGCCGCAATTATCGGGGCGTGGGTAGTGGGACCTTTCATAACAACTCCGTTTTGGTATTATGTTTCTTATATTTTCGGCAAACAGCTTTTTCAAATATTTGACTTGCCGGTCAATCCGATAAGTTATAATGAAATAACGCGATTTTTAGTGAAATTTGCCGGAGACCCGGTTAATCTTTCTCTTTATTATTTTACCACTCAAGAAGGCTTTTTACATTTTTGGAACCGCATAAAAGGTTTTTTCTGGGCAACTGAAATAGGCGGATTTATTATTGGAATCATTGGCGCGATAGTTTCATATAAATGCGTAATTCTTATTGAAAGATGGTTTATTAAATATAAAAAAAATCTTAAATTCAAAAAATTCCGCAGATTAAAATTCTTATCAAAAAAAGCGGAATAAAATAATTGATCCTGAAAAGAGAAGCAGGTATAAAACGAATTCTTTAATCGTAATAAAATTTATAATTTGATAGTATATGAAAACAAATATTTTGTATTGCGGCGATTGCCAGAAATTGTTAAAAAAAATTGACGATAATTCTATTGACTTAATTATAATTGATCCACCGTATTATAACAACCTAAAATCAATAAAATGGGATAATCAATGGAAAACACTAAATGATTATATTAATTGGTTATCTGATATCTTTGCTATACTTTCAGAAAAAATTCATAAAGGATTTTTTTTTTGCTTTTGCGATGTAAGACTAAGCAGTTATATCATAGATATTGGAGAAAAAAATTGTTTTGCCTACAAAAATTTTATTGTATGGTATAAAAAAAATTATTACAAATTTACTCCTTTTGACAGATTAAGAAATAATTGGGAAGGATTGTTGATGTTTGCAAAAGGAAAAAACAAATTAAACATTTGGGAACAAAATAATTCAGAAAAATTATTATATAACGATGTTTGGGAATTTGCGCAACCGCAATCAAATTTTAAAAAAGATAAGAAACAGCATATTACTCAAAAACCAATTAAATTAATTGAAAATATCATACAAATTGCTTCACAAGAAAACAATAATGTATTGGATTGTTTTGCCGGAGTCGGAACAACGCTTGTCGCTTGTAAAAAATTAAACAGAAAGTATATCGGGATTGAAATTGATTCAGATTTTTGTAAAATAACGAAAATACGCTTAAAAGAAATAAAATGAACGAAATTTTAAATAATAAAGAAACCAAACGATTTTATGGAGAACACTTTACTCCAATTGAATTATTTAAAGAATATATTTTTCCTTGGATAAAAGATAATATAAATGAGTATGTATGGATTGATCTTTATGCCGGAGAAGGAAATCTCATACTGCCAATTTTAGATTATATAGAACCTGAAAAAAAAATAGAATTTTTCAAAAACAATATTTATATGTTTGAAATTCAAAAAGAAAATTTTGATAAACTATTATTAAATACTATGGCGAAAGGAATACCGGAAGATATTGCAAAAAAAAATATTTTTTTAAATGATACTATCAAAAATTATCCAATTAAATTTTTAAAAAAATTCCAGAAGCCGGTTTTTCATATAACAAATCCACCATATTTATATTTAGGATATATTGTAAAAAACAAAGAAAGATTCAAAACCAATTTTGAATATTTTAATGATAAATCTAATGAAGGATATCAAGATTTATATCAATTGGCTTTAATTAATGATTTAAGGAATAAAATATATAAAATGATTTATATAATTCCATCAAATTTTTTATTTGGCGCATCTGTTTCAAATAAAATACGGAAAGATTTCTTTCAGTATTATACTATGAATAAAGCAATAATATTTGAAAAAGAAATTTTTGAATTTACTGGAACAAATGTTGTGGTTTGTAATTTTACACGAAAAAATGAAACAAACAAAAAAGATATTATTTTTAATGGCGTTAAAATTAACTGTAAAACTGTAGAAAAGAAATATATTTTAAAATATAAAAATTCATATAGGGCAGGTAACGAACTGTCAGATTTTTTAGATTTATATACTCAAAACGAAAAAATTAAATTTTCGTTTTATCTTGAAGAAAAAACAATAATAAACGGCAATAAAATTATTGATTTATTAGACGCTAATAAATTTGAAAATGGACAATATGTAAAGACAGAAAGAAAAGTAAATGATTTGATTTATAATACAATCAAAAATAATATTTTATTTATTAGAACTGTCGATACCGGTTCTCAAGATGGACGCGCTGGATTGTATATTACAAAACAGATTTTTGATTGCGATGGAATTTTAGTAACTAAAAGCAAATTTAGAACTCACCCAATTCAGATATTTTTTGAAGAAAATATTTTAATCGACGAGCAAAAAATAATTAAAGATTATTTTAATTTGATTTTAGAATATCTTCGTGAAATTACGGACAGTGAATTTATGACTTCATATAAATATTCTAATAGCGAATATGTGAGAAAATATTTAGGATTAACGCAGGCTAAAAAAATATTAGAAACATATCCGATAAAATTATCCCCAAAAATGAAAGTTCGATTTTCTAAACTAATAACAGAAAAAAATGCAAATAAAGTTTTAGACTTTTTAAATACAAACTGTATTGGTGAAAAATCAAATCAATTAGAGTTAAGTTTTAATTAGAGGTGTCCTTATGCTACTGCCGCAAGAATGTTTTGATAAATTTAATAATAAACAATATAGAATAAATAATATTGCTTTTCTAAATCCAGTTTATCAAGAAATTTTTAAAGATATGGGATTTGAATTTCGTTACAGCGAAGAATACAAAAACGCAATAAATAAAATAAAAAATTATATCGTTTATTTATATGATTTGAAAAAAAAAGATGAATTATCAATTGATAATATTGACGAGAAAATATTAAATATTGCAATTGAAAATATAAAACTTGTTTTAAAAGAAATAAAAGAAAAAAGAAATAATGTTAATGGTATCGAATCATTTTGTTGGTTACTTTTAAATATTTCAGGTTTAAATCAAATAGACTCATTGCTTAAAGATGAAGAATTATTATTAACCCAGTTAAAATCATTACAATTATTTGAAATAATAAAAAATATTGATTATCATTTTTTTGCTATAATGTTAAGTAATTTAGAATCAAAATATATTCTTAAATCGCCTACTCGAAGAAAGGGAATGTTTGATAAAATTGTTTTTGATTTGCTTTCCAAAAAACTTTTATTACAAAAAGAAATATCAAATAGCGGGGATTGGCTTATTGACGAAAAAGAAGTAAAAAAAATTGACGGAATACTTAATATTTTGGGCGTTACCGAATTAAAATATCCCGATGTAATATGTAAAATTAAAAATACATTAATTATTGGCGCGCATAAAGAACAGAATATGGCTGGCGGCGGGCAGGATAACCAAGCAATAGACGCTAAAAGAATTTTTATGTTAAAAGAAACTGCCGATGAAAATTTATTAAAGAAAAAATTTAATATTGAAAAAATATTATATGTTATTATTTATGATACTTATTCGGAAATTAGAACCGGCAGACATTGGGAAGCGATTTATTCCGATGTTAAGGAGCCGAATAATACTTCCAAATATGTCGTTAATAGCGTTATTTTTAAAGAATTAATTGAAAATATAAAATAACCGCATCCGTTAAATCAGTTTAATCAGTCTACATATGTGTTAAGATTTTTTTTAACACTGATTGATTACAGATTTAACAGATTTGCGCAGATTTTTAATTTTTTATTAATTTTGTTATTTGTTGTTCGAAGTCGGGTTTTCCATTTTTGTGAACTCGACCTCACAAAAATTAAACGTTAAAAAGTTTATTGCATTTTTCATATAAAAGATTTAAAATATATTTATTCATAAAATTGTATTAAAAATAAAGGAGCGGAAAAATCGGAAAGATTATTTTCGCGTAAAAAAAATAAAAAAACAGGAGACAAAAAAATGGCAAAAGCAAAACCGGAACAAGAGACAAAACCAGCGGCAGATTCAAACAAAGATAAATTAAAGGTGCTGGACAGCGCGATTTCAGGGATAGAAAAGAAATACGGCAAAGGCGCAATAATGAAACTTGGCGATTCAGAGCATCAGAAATTGCCCGTTATACCAAGCGGAATACTAACGCTTGACGTAGCTACGGGAATAGGCGGAGTTCCGCGCGGCAGAATAATAGAAATCTACGGACCGGAATCCTCCGGAAAAACGACATTAACTTTAAGCATAATAGCCGAAGCTCAGAAACAGGGAGGCATAGCCGCGTTTATAGACGCAGAACACGCGTTTGATCCGACATACGCGGAATTGCTTGGCGTGAACACTTCTGATTTATATATCTCGCAGCCGGACGACGGAGAGCAGGCGCTTGAAATAGCGGAACAACTTGTAAGGTCGGGCGCGCTCGACGTTATAGTTGTGGATTCGGTTGCGGCGTTAACTCCGAGGGCGGAGATTGAAGGGGAAATGGGCGATTCGCATATGGGACTTCAAGCCCGTTTAATGTCTCAAGCGCTCAGAAAATTAACCGGCGTTTTAAGCAAATCGAATACGACAATGATATTCATCAATCAGGTCAGAATGAAAATCGGAGTAATGTATGGAAATCCGGAAACAACCACTGGCGGCAACGCATTAAAATTTTACGCTTCAATGCGTATGGAAATAAGAAAAGCCGAAACCTTGAAAAAAGGCGACGAAATGATAGGAATAAAATCGCGCGTTAAAATTGTGAAAAACAAGATGGCGTCGCCGTTTAAAAGCGCGGAGTTTGATTTAATATATTCTGAAGGAATTTCAAAAATTGGATGCATAGTGGACTCGGCGATAGATTTAAAAATCATAAATAAAAGCGGCGCGTGGTTTTCATATAATGAAACCAAACTCGGACAGGGAAAAGAAATGGCAAAACAGACGCTTGCTGAAAATCCGGAATTGCTTGAAGAAATAAAAAATAAAATTTTTCAGAATTTCGATTTAAACGCTAAAGACGAAGTCGCCGCTGAATAACTTTGAAATTCGGGATAAATCATCAAAATGAATGAAATCAGATTTTCGGCTGAACTCGATTATTCGTTTATTGAACAGATCACGGCGTATGCGGTAAAAAATATAAAGAACGCCAGTCAAGCGGGCGACATATCCGAACTTGTAGCCGGATTATATTATTTTACGGATAATATTCTTTACGATATAATCGACGATAAAACTCAGGTTCCGGGCGTTTGTAAAATCGACAATACGACCGTAATCGTGGAATTATCGAATATTCCGCCCGAATATCTAAAAACCAAAAAAGAGCAATTTGCGGTTTTAAAAAAACACATCGGAAAAATCGGCTACGACGAATCAACTAAAAAACTTACTTTATCAAAATATCTTTATGTTATTGACGAAGAGTTCGACAGTCAATTGTCGGGGGTTCTTAAAGATATAAAATCTTCCGAAGTAAAATCAAGCGAAACAATAGACGATTCGTTTGTAGGGTTAAATCCCGCTGAAGCCGAAAAAATAATAAATCAGTTAAGAAACATTGACAAATTAAATTTTTATTGTTTTGACCGTTTTTTATTTGACGCTAATTCGTCGGAAATATTATCGAACTTATATTATTACAGAAGAGTAATACCCGGACAAATAATCTCCGCTACTTTGCTGCCCGTATTGAAAAGCAAGCAATTTAAAAGTTTGGAACCCGGAGAAAATATTTTAATATCCAAAAACCGTAATTCTTATTTTTCAAAGATTAACGGAAGGGTAAGATGGATTGATGAAAAATTGGAAGTTTCCGCAATTCAAAGCATAGATAAATCCGTGTCAAATTATCCGAAAGATATTATATGCGAAAACTCGTTGATTGTGAACGGTTCGGTTTCAAACTGCGGATATTTAAAGACCGGGAAAGATTTATATATAATTGGAGATCTTGTAAATACCGGAGTGAGCGTGAAAGGCGATTTATACGTTTCCGGAAAAATTTCAAATTGCGATTCCAAACCGTTTATAGTAACCGGAAATATTATAACTTCGGGAATATATAATTCCAAACTGACCTCGGAATCCAATATACTTGTTTCGGAAGAAATAATTTCAAGTTCCATTTCCGCAACGGGCGATATAATACTCGACGGAAACAAACAACTAATTTGCGGCGGATTGATAGAATCAGGGAAAAGCGTGGTATGCGGAATAATCGGAGACGGAGAAACGCAGACTGAAATTTCATTGAAAACAGTTTCAAAAGAGAACATCGAAAAATCAAAATTAATCAATTCAAAAAACGAAGCCGACCGCGAACTGAAAAAAATAAATCAGACGTTTAAAGAACTTACGGAAAAAAGAGATATTGGCGACACCTCAAAAGAACTTGATTTAAAAATCAAGAATTGTATTCAGTTCAGGATAAAACTTGAAAAAAATATAGATTACATAAACGGTAAGATTGAAGAACTCGATAAGTTCAAATCGGCTGACGCCGGAACTATGAGAGTTTCTGCGAGAAAAAAAATATCGCCTAAAGTTATGATTAAGTTCAACGGTTTGCCAAAAGAAATCAATGAAGAACTGACCGACGTTTCAGTAATTTATACAAAATCAGGAATAACCGTATCAAGATTCAGTTCCGGAAAAATAACCGGAGAAACGTCGGCGAATATAAAAACAAGTTCGGCGACAAGCGAGCAAATCGATCCGTTAAATATCAGAAAATCAATAATTATTGAAGGAAGCATTGAAAAAAAAGCTGTAGAAACGGCTATGAGATTTCTTGATTCGGGAGAAGAAAAATGCGCTGTCGAAAAACTATGCGAATCAAAAACCAAATGCAGAATATTCGCCGCGCAATTAAAAGAAGGAGAGGATAAAATAGAATTAATATCCAAACTGCTGCCTGTTAAACGCAATGCGGTTTTAACTGAAATCAACGAATCGAAGAAAATAAAAATTTCTGGCGATACGCTTGATGATTGCGTTAAAAAAGCATATCAGAAATATAAAGTTGAAAAATCAAAATTAAAATATAGCGTCATAAAAAAAGGGAAAAGCGGCGTGTTCGGAATAGGAAAAGAACCATTTGTTATAGAAATCGAAATATGAAAGTCAAACCATTGAGAATAGGAATTACCGGAGGCATAGCTTCAGGCAAATCCGAGACGCTTGAATATTTGCGAAAGAAAAATTTTCCCGTAATTTGTTCCGACGCGATATATCATCATTTATTGAATACGCGCCAAGCGTTAAACCGTAAAATAATGACCGCATTTAAACTAACCTCAAAAAACGGAACCGTTGACAGAAAACAATTGGGAGCTATTGTTTTTAGCGACAAAAGCAAATTGCAAAAATTAAATTCTATAACGCATCCGCATATCATTAAAGAAATCAATTTAAAGATTAAAGCGTTGAAGAATAATCCGATTATATTTATTGATATTCCATTATTATTTGAAACCGGACTTGAATCTGAAACCGATATGATAATAACAGTCGTCTGTCCAAAATACTTGCAGTTAAAAAGACTTATGAAACGAAACAATCTTTCAAAAAGCGAGGCGTTGAAACGAATCAATTCGCAATTGCCGATGAAATACAAAATCGAGCGTTCGGATTTTACGGTTTATAATAAAAAAAATTTTCTTTATTTGCATAAACAAATTGACAATATCATAAAAAAAATATATGATGATAAAGAAAATATAAAATCGGGGGATTTGTATAAATGAAAAACGATTCCGGCGGAAAAAAATATATTTTAAATATTGAACAAAAAGCCGTAAAGATAATAATTTTTATATGTTTGGCGATATTAGCGGTTGTTTTCGGCGCCGGATATTTTACCGGAAAAACCGTATCTTTCAAAAACTCGCGAGTTGAAAATCAGAGTAATGTTCTTTATAAAATTACGCAGCCGGACACATCGATATTAAACGGAACGTTTCAAATTGCCGATTCAGGAAAACAGCAGACCGCCGCAAATAAGGGAAACGATTCTCAAACCGCCGCGGAAAACGCCGAGAATAAAAGCGGCGCTAAAACCGAAGAACCTCCAAAAAATGTTGACGCCGCCGCAAACCCAAACAATAAACAACCGGCGGGGAAAAAAAATAATCTCAAAACAAAACCATCAAAAAAAAATAAAACTTATTTAATTGAAGTTTATTCGTATAAAACTTCAAAAGAAGCGGAATCTTTCCGGGATATTTTAAAAACCCGCGGTTGCGACGCTTACGCTGTAAAATCAGGCAATATGTATAAAGTAAGAATAGGTAAATTCAAATTAAGACGCGATGCGGTTTATGAAGCGAGACGTCTCGAATCAAAAGGCATTATTCCGCATTTTTATATTCAGGAAGAATAACTTAAGCCGGATTTTTTCGGAAAAGGAAATATAGTTTTTACTAAAAAATTATTTTTTTCTGAAATCAGGATTGCATATAAAAAACGCTTTGGAGGTAAAAATAATGAAATCAATAAAATTCGATTATTCAAATTCATTGTTGGCAAAGAGCGGAGATTTAAAAAAAATTTCAGGACAACTCGTTAAAATCGAAAAATCCGTCAAGACCAAAACCGGCGCGGGTTCGGAATTTCTCGGATGGACGGATTTGCCCGATACTGTTACAAAAAAAGATTTGGATTCAATAGAATCATTGGCGGCGAAAATACGTAAAAACGGCGACGCGTTTGTATCGATAGGCATTGGAGGTTCTTATCTTGGCGCGAAAGCGGTAATTGAAGCGATAGCGGGAACATTTAACATATTGAAATTAAAGCCGCAGATATTTTTTGCGGGCAATAATATTTCGGGCAGATATTTAACTGAATTATTAACAATACTGGAATCAAAAAAACAGATTTATGCGAACGTAATATCAAAATCCGGAACTACAACCGAGCCGGCGATAGCGTTCAGATTTATAAAAAATCTTCTTGAGAAAAAATATAAAAAAAATTCTAAAAATCATATCATTGCCACAACGGACAAATCAAAAGGAGCTTTAAGAAAAATGGCGGATTCCGCAGGTTGGCAGTCTTTCGTAATACCCGAAGACGTAGGCGGAAGATTTTCAGTTTTAACTCCGGTGGGCTTACTGCCGATAGCGGCGGCAGGCATAGATATAAGAAAATTGATTCAGGGCAGCCGCGATATGAAAAAAATCCTTGATACAAATCTTAAAATAGAAAATAACATAGCCATGCAATACGCCGCTGTAAGATTTCTTATGTATTCAAAATACAATAAAAATATAGAATTGCTTGTCAATTACAATCCGGAACTTCATTACATTTCAGAATGGTGGAAACAATTATACGGAGAGAGCGAAGGGAAAAACGGAAAAGCTCTATTTCCGGCGTCATGCGATTTTACAACCGACCTTCATTCAATGGGCCAATGGATTCAGGACGGAGTCAGAAATATTTTTGAAACCGTTCTGGAAATTGAAAACGCGAACGTAAATTGTCCTATTCCAAAAGAAAATGAAGACCTTGACGAATTAAATTATATCGCGGGCAAACAAACTGATTTTGTTAATTCAAAGGCAATGCAGGGAACTATCGAAGCTCATATTTCCGGAAAAGTTCCGAATCTGAAAATAAGTATGCCGCAGCTTAACGAGTATTATATCGGGCAATTATTATATTTCTTTGAGCGCGCGTGCGCGTTGAGCGGTTATTTGCTGAACGTTAATCCCTTCGACCAGCCCGGGGTGGAAGCTTATAAAAAAAATATGTTCAGACTTCTCGGAAAAAAATAAAAAAAGCTTTGCGTTTTTTTTGGTATCTTGTCAAATTCGGCTTAGATTTTCAAAAAAGTTAGAGTTTTCGGGATAACGAGGAAAGATTAGTTTCAACAATATGGGCAAGGCAATCAATGTTTTTTTCTTTGATTTTAGTTATATTTGTTATTTTGCAGACCGGTTTTAATCCTTTAATTGAACGAAGATGATTTAAAAAAGCGCGTCTGAATGAATCGTTGTCAAATAAACCGTGAATATACGAAGCCGCAATATTATCGCGCATCATAAAATTTTTATCCGCCTGCGTTATATCGCTAACCCCGTTGTGAATCTCATAACCGGTAATTTTAAATTTACGGTTACAGAAATTAATCGCATCATCAACCTGTCTTAAAATTTTATTTTTTTTCAGTTCGGTGTTAAAATTAAAAAAATTTAACAACCTTGTTTTTTTGATTGAACCTTCGATATTGTCGGAATCCGTAATGTTAGAACCGAGCATTTGCAGACCGCCGCAAACGCCAAATAGAAATTTTTTTTTATTTTCCGCAAATTTTCTGAGCGTTTTAATAGAATTTCTTTCTTTCAAAAAAAGATAATCCGCAGCCACCGATTTGCTGCCGGGTATGATAACGCAATCAAAATCTTGAATATGTTCAGGATTATAAATATATTTCAATAAAACGTCAGATTCATAAATAAACGGGTCGAAATCCGTGAAATTCGACGTATGAGGCAATGCGAGTATTCCGACGCATATTTTGTTTTCGGAATTAATTTCTGAATTTACGGAGATGTTTGCCCGCATCAGAGAATCCTCTTCGTCAACCGTCAAGTTATGAATATAAGGCAGAACTCCGGTTATAGGGATTTTAGAATATTTTCTGAACATTTTAAACGCCGGAATAAGTAAATTCATATCTCCGCGGAATTTGTTTATTATAATTCCTTTCAACAATTTTTTGTGTTTTTCAGGAAGCAAATCAATTGTTCCTTTCAAAGATGCAAATACTCCGCCTTTATCAATATCGCCGATTAAATAAGTGTCAGCTTGGGCATATTCCGCCATTGACATATTCACAATATCGTATTTCATCAAATTAATTTCGGCGGGACTGCCGGCTCCCTCGATAACAATAAAATCATATTCGTCGCTCAAAGAATCAAAAGCTGCGCGGCTTGCGTTTCTAAAAATTTTTCTGCGTTTATAATAATTTGAAGCGGTAAAGTTATCAAGGGGTTTGCCATTAATTATGACCTGCGACATAGAGTCGCTTGAAGGTTTTAATAAGACCGGATTCATCCGCGAGTCGGGTTTAATTCCGGCTGCGAACGCCTGATAAGCCTGAGCTCTGCCAATCTCATAGCCGCCATCGCAGACATACGAATTTAACGCCATATTTTGCGCTTTGAACGGCGCCACTTTCAATCCGCGTCTTTTTAAAATTCTGCAGAATGCGGCGGTTATAATGCTTTTCCCGGTATCCGACCCCGTTCCTACAAACATAATAGCTTTTGATTTTTTTTTCATTTTTATAAATCTGCGTATTGTGAAATCCGCATAATCTGCGGTCTATTTTAAAAGCATTCGCTCTATTTCTTTTTTTGCATTTTCTAATTCCGACGACGCCTCAAATCGCAGGCGTTTCGCTTCTTCGCGTATTTTTTTTATCGCTTCAGCTATTTTATTTTGAACATCTATTGGAGGCAGGGGAATGAATAAGTTGGAAATCATATGAAAATTTAAATTATTAATATTTGTTCCGCCTAATTGACGAAATAAATATTTTCTAAAAAAAAGGCTCCGTAAAAATTCAAACAAATATTTAGATAACAACATACTTGTTTTTCCGCGTAAAACCATCATAAATCCGCCAAAATATAGATTCAAATCCTCGCAAATATAAGCTACCTTTCCAACATGTTCTTTACTACCGCTTGCCGAACACATCAAAATATCATTTTTTTTTAATAATAAATCAGAGCTAATAAATATATTGTTTGAAATAAATTTTATATCTGACAAATTTAGTTCATTAGTTGATAAATCAATGTTATTTGCGCGTAATATTCCTTTTCCATCTTTCGCTTCATCGTTGACCGAATAAACAACTCCTGATTTCCCATAACATAATTCAAAAATTTTTTTCAATTTATATTTTGATTGTTTGATACTTTCTTCAAATTTTAAGTAATATATATCGTTATAAATAGGATCGAACCTGCCGCCAGAAATATTTTTAACGCTTGTTTTAAAAATACGGTTTTTTAAAATATTTGGTTTTTCTTTAGGAAGTTTTATTCCCAATTCAGAAAGAAGATAATCGTCAATTCCATCGAGCATTTTTTGGGCTTTTGATTCTTTGGATTGTTTATTGATAATAGATTTCTCAAATATGGATATGATTTTTTCTTGCGTGTTTTTTTCCGGTAAAGGTATAAGAAGATTCGCAAGGACATTAATATTAACGCCGGATTGATTATTCCAGTTAGTGCATAGATTGAAAAATATTTTATTTTTTTGATAAAAATTTAAAATTATCCAAAGATATTTGGGCAATATTTTATTGCCGCACATTATCCTCGTAATATGATTTGAACAAAAATTAATACTATCAAAATCAAAAAAAGAAGTTTTTCCAACTAATTCTTGACTGTTTGTATTATTAAATAAAATTTCATTTTTAATCAAAACATCAGATTTTTTTAAATTTAAAGTTTTACGGCTGATATAAATATTTTTATCAAATACAAGCATATTGTCGGAATTAATGTTAGTTGGTCTTATCTGAATAATATCGTTTTCGTTAAAAGACTGATCATTATGTCCAGCCGCAAATCCATTTTTAAGATACAATGTCAAGTCTTTTAACTTGACAGTCTTAAATTTTAATTTTTTAAAAAAACCAAGAAGCCAGCCGGAATAAAACAGCGGATCAAACCTATCTTTCATTTCGCTCCGGTTCGCGGTAAAAATCTTATTTTTATCTGCCCCGGAGCTTATGCGAAAAAAGAATCAGTTCCTTTTTTTACAGATTCGATAAAAGCTAAAAGTTCTTTAGCAATATCTTCGAGTTCGTTTTTATTTGTCGGTCTGCCTGCCGCGTCATAGCCGATGTCTTCCGCAATCGCCATAAACACAGGATAATCCGTAATTTTCTTTTTCACGGATTCGATAAATTCTTCCTGAAGATTTTCTTTAATAGCGTTTATCCGCTCGTTGAATTCGTCTGTAATGCGGCATCGCCAATCGGCGTATTCTTCAGATTTTTCAATTTGTTTGATTTTATCTTTTGCATTTTTTTCGAGTCCGCATTTTTTAGATTTATCAATATTTCCTTGATTTTCAAGGGCTTTTAAATGATTATCAAGCGATTCGTTAATTTCTTTAATTTTCGCAAAATTATTTTTCAGCGTATCTTTTTTTTCGCGTTCAATTTTTTCAATCGAGGGACCGTATTTTTTGTTTTCAAATAGTTTATCCTGCAATTCAATTTTTATTTTTTGGATAGCCGCGGTCTCGGATTCTTCATATTTTTCAAGAAAAATAACCGAGCTTTTAACGCCCGCGCCAGTCGCCTGAAAAGCTGACTGGGGCATTGACACAACCGCAATAATCCTGTAATGCTCTTCAATCCAGCCGCGGACATACTGTAAACTTGAATTTGTCAAAATGCCGTCGGGTATTACCATTGCGAGTATTCCGCCCGGTTTAAGAAAATTATAGCACTGCTCGATAAACAAAACTTCAGAGCTTTGCCTCTCCCGAACTTCGTCTTTATTCGGATTTTTATTTTTTAATTTTAACTCTATCCATTCATAATTTTTTTTGCCCAAATCGTATTCTTTAACATACGCTTTAGCCGACGACTGAATCGACGAACCAAAAGGCGGATTTGTGATAATATAATCAAATTTATTTTTCGCAAAACCCTTATTTTTTGTTTTTTCGCGCATCCAGTAAATACTGTCAAGTCCATCGTGCGATACGACATTTGTATGTCCGTCGTCGTGAATTATCATATTCATTTTAGCGGTGCGGGCAATGCTTTCGGAAATTTCAATTCCAAATAAATTTGATTCGGCAAAATTATGCCAAAAATTATAGTGTTTAGAGCTGTCTTTTTTAAAATAGCCGTCATCAGACATTTTATCAGCGGCGCGCCGGACTTTATCAAGCGCGTATAGCAAAAAGCCGCCGCTGCCGCAGGACGGATCCAAAACAATATCTTCGTTAGTTACCGGCAAACTTTCAATAATAAACTTTACAATAGGACGCGGCGTAAAAAAAGCGCCAAAATCGCCGCGGAAAAAACTTCCCATAAATGTTTCAAACGCCCTGCCTTTGCTGTCAAGGTCGGTATCGCTTAAATTTATTCCGGCAAGATAACTTACTACTGTTTCAAGTTCGTATGGATTCAGCCGGATATTATCTTTAAAAACTTCAGGGTCCCTTTCCTTGCCTTTGTCGTAAATTGTTTGAATGCGTTTCAAAAGCAGTTCGTTTTTCTCGCCGCTAAAAACCTGAAAATCGTAGGGTTCTCCGTTTTTACGCAATTTTTTTTCATCCCAAATTTTACAAAAAATAAGTTTATCGAATTCGTCGAACGCTTCCGAAGGATTGCGTTTGCCGCCAGCCCAAAGCGCATCGTGCGCCTGCTTAAAAATTCGGGTTAATTCGTTTTCGTTTAAAGTCGTTAAATCTTTACGCTGTTCGCTTTTATCGTTTATTCCGCCTTTGTAAAACTGCGCTTTATCGATTTTTTTTTGACCAAAACGCGGGATATCCGATAAACGGTTTGCATCGCGTTCCATTGACGGAAAATCTTTTACGTTAAAATATTCGTTTTTGATTCCCGAAGTAATCCAAAGATAATTTGCTTTGAGCGAATTTGCGTTTCCGAATCCCTGTTCAACCGCCTGCTTGAATTCGCCTTCGGATACTTCCGGTTTTTTACATTCAACGACAATATGCGGGTCTTTCAAATCATCATCGTTATAAACGACAATATCCGCAAGTATATTCGGAGTTCTATGCGGAATACCGACTTCAAAATCAATGCGTTTCGGCTCGTAACCGTAATTGATTAATTCAAGATACGCCTTGCTTCGTATTTGTTCTTCAGGGTCGGCATACCGGTATTTTTTATTTTGCGCGATATAAAAAATATTTTTTTTATCATCGTCGAATTTAATATAAGGTTTTAGTTTGTTAGTATTCATATTTTTTTCCTGTTGTATTAATCTAAAAAATGCAATTGAAGTTTTCATATAAATTGCGAATTTCAATCGCAATATAACATTTTAATTTTTAAGAAACTTCTCGCTGCCTCTAATGAATTATTCGGGATTAATTATAATCAAATTAAACTGTTAATATATTTTTTATAAAAGCTAATTGATAAAAAGTTATATTAATTAAGGCAAGAAGTCAATCAAATTCAGACGACAAAAACAAGTCGCGGGGACGCAGTCAGAAATTGTTCTAATAAATTAAAATTATTGAAACAATTTCCGAGAGCTTAAAAACAAAAAGTTTTAATAATCTGTAACCGCGAAAGCGGTTGAATTTTACATAACCGCAGGTAGCCTGCGCGGAGCGCATTCAACCTGCGGGAAGAAAACCAACCAAATCTATCAACCCTGAAGGGGTTGAATTTTAAGACAATTTGAAATTCGACCCTTATTCAGGGTCGAGCGATTTTGTGTTTTTCGTTCCGTAGGTTTTCCTGCGCTGCGCGCAGTTCACCTACGGTTATGTGAAATTCAAACCTTTCAGGTTTGTTTTCCGAATCGTCGTTATTTCATTTTGTTTCCATAGATTTTATCTACGGCAATGAGAAATTCGACGCTCTTTGCAACTTGATTCAACTTTCAGCGACGGTATCTGAATTTTATATATTTTACATTAAAAAAAAGCGTTGTAAGTTAATGTTAAAATTTCCTTTCCACATAAATAACTGAAATGGCGCCAGAAAAGTTTATTAAAATTTTTGAAACAATTTCTGGCCGAGCTTGAAATTCGGCTAAGGGATAAATTATATTGACAAAAGAACTGAAATTTGAGATAATCAAAGAAAATTAATTCGGAGGCGATTATATGTCCGGCATATCAAATATAAAAAAAAATATGTTAATTTTGTCTATGTTGTTTTTTTGGGGTTGTTCGGGAAATGTTGGCGATAACAACGTAACAGACGCAGTAGGCGCATCGAAAAAATCAACGGAGCAAATTGAAAGCGACACGGGGATTCAGAAACTTAATTTTGCCGTTGTTCCTTCGAGCAACGCAATGGATTTACAAAACATAATGAAACCATTAATCAGTTATCTTCACGCTCAGATTGAAATGCCGGTGATATTAAAATTTGCGTCGAATTACGAAAATATAGTTGATAAAACCGGAATCGAATATGATTTGGCGTCAATGGGGGCTTATTCATACGTGGAATCGCATAAAAAAAACAACACGCTTCCGCTGGTTAAATCAATACGAAACGGGAAACCTTCTTATAAGGGAATAATAATCACGCATAAAGATTCTGGAATAAAATCACTGGAGGATTTGAAGAAGAGAGAGAAAATTAAAACGGTTTTTACGGACAGATATTCGACGTCGGGTTTTTTATTTCCGGCTGCGGACATAATCAAATCAGGGGCGGATATTGAAAAAAATTTAAGCGTAAAATTTGTAAAGGGACACGATAACGTTGTGAAAATAATATCATCGAAAGGCGCGGAAATAGGAGCTTGTTATCAAGGCGCGGTAGAAAAATATTTATCGCCCGATAAAGTCAAAAATATAGTGGTATTACAGGAAACGGACGATATTCCCGGCGACCCGATAGCGATAGGGAAAAATATTATAGACAATAAGGATTTGAAAAAAAAATTGCTTGACGCATTTATTAATTTGAAAAACTCTAATATTTTGAATTCGCTTGCGGGCGGACTTGAAGGTTACGCCCCGGCGGAGGATTCCGATTATAATATAATGCGCGAGAAAATCGATTTGATTAACAAACATTTCAAATGAAAAAATATTTAGAATGGATATTAAAGAAAAACCGCGAAGTAAGCGGTTTATTTTTATTTATATCGCTTTTTGCGACGGTAATACTTCTCTATATAATTTTAAATTTTTTTACCGGATTATCGACTCAATATTTTTATTTGTTTTTAATCATAGCGCTTTTATTTTTTATAATAGATCCGTTTTTAAAAACGATTTTGCCATCCGCGAAAGCGAATCTTTTATTGCTTGAAATTTATGTTTTTTTTGTTCATTTTACTGTTACCTATTCCGGCGATAACAGCATTTCGTTTTTCTTTTTATATTTCATACCTATTATATCTGGAGCAATGAGTTTCGGGATACGCGGAAGCGTCGGCACCACGCTTTTCATATTTATTCTTTATAACTTAAGTCCTGACCCGGTAACCAGAAACGTGATTTTATTCGGACCGCAGGTTCAAGCTCATCTGCCGAGATTTATAGCTTTATTGATAATCGCGATAATGCTCGGTTTTTCAAGCGAAGAAAACAGGAAAGCGGAACAAAGAGCATACGAGAGGATGTCAAAAATAGTAACATTAAATGAAATAAAAAATAGTTTAAAACTCGATTACGAACTTGTATCAATATTAAAAGTAACGACAAATTCAATAGTTAAGATTATGAATTGCAACGCCGGAGCCGGAATAGTATACGATAATATGACGGGAGAAATAATCGATAAATACGAAAAGGATTTAGATATTCCGGCGCTGAATAAAGGGATAATAAGAGTATCTCAGGAACCGGAATTGTTTGGTCCGAAGGATAAAGCGGTATCAACGGCGGATTTAAAAAAAATCAGGAATATTTTAAAGGTAAACGTTCATATAGAAAACGAACGTTATTTAATAATTTATTTGACAAAACTTTATGAAAAAAATTCATTTAACGTTAGCGACGTCGAATTGATAAAAACGGTAAAAGTATATCTTGAATTGCTTTTTAAAAACAGGGCGTTATATAAAAGAATAGAAAGCATAAAAGATTATTTATATTTTACTTTCAAAAATTTGCCGCTGGGAATTATGATTCTCGACAAAGAATTAAAGATTAAATTCATAAACACGCAAGCTCTGCTTTTATTAAAATTCGATAATGAAAACGAATTATTAGATAAAACTCTCGGACAGGACATATATATTTTTCCCGATAAACAGATACAGACAAAAATAGAAAATGAAGAATATATGTTTTATCACAGGACGCAGCTTGTGGCAAAAAATCTTGAAGTGAAGCAAATAGAATTGACGACTGTAAAACTTAAGACCGAATACGGTTTGATTAAAGGAATGATAGCGTCATTCAACGATATAACTGAAATGAAGGAGATGGAAGAAGAATTGAACCGCAGGGACAAACTCGCTTCGTTAGGAGAAATGGCGGCCGGACTCGCTCACGAGATACGCAATCCGCTCGGTTCAATAGAGGGATTTGCGTCTCTGCTTGAAAAAGATTTATCAGATTCGGCGGATTCCGAAAAAAGCAAGATTGCCTCGAAAATAGTCGAGGGAGTTAACGATTTAAATAAGATAGTCACGGAATTTTTGAATTTTACTAATAAAATACAATTAAAAAAACAGAACAAAAATTTAATTGAAACGCTGGAAAAATCTCTGTTATACGTTCGAAAATCAATGGAAGACAACAACATTAAGTTAGAAAGAAAATATTGCGCGCACAAAATTTTGGTTAATTACGACGAGGATAAATTGAACAGGGTATTTTTAAATATTTTATTAAACGCGGTTGACGCTTTGAAAGAAATAAGCGATCCGTTTATAGAAATAAACGTCAGGATTAAGGACAATAATCTTACGGCTAACGAATACACGGTTTGCATAGTGGAAATTTTCAATAACGGCGGAAACATCGACGAGACTTTAAAGAGCAAGATTTTCAATCCTTTTTTTACGACAAAATCCACTGGAATCGGGCTTGGTCTGACAATCTCTCAAAAAATAATGGAAGAACATAACGGGAAAATTAATTTTAAAAACGAAAAAAACGGAGTGAAATTTTCGGTGGAATTGCCGGTTGATAAGAGGTTTGTGTATAAATCATAAATGAAAATAAAAAAAAAATTTACAGACGCAATATTATTTAAAGACGGATTGGAAATAGAAATTTTAGATAATATTACCTCGCTATTTGGAATAAAATTAAAATCAAATAACGCGGTGATATTCGGTTTTTTGAACGCCGGCAAAATAAAAAATTTAAGGGATTCCAAAATAATAATAAAGTATATTGAACGGCATTCGGCGGCCGGTCAATTGCCGGGGTCGTCAAATCTTGAAGAAAACGTTCATTCGCAAAAGAATTCAATAATAGAAAAAAAAATAACGCGTCAGATTTCACCGCTGTTAAAACTGAACAAATTCAATATGGACATAGAATTAAATCTGCTTCTGGAATCCGGCAATTCCGGTTATCCTTCCGACTCGCTCGCTATGAACTGCGCAATGATACTAAGTTATATTTCGGGAATAATTGATTTTCCATATTATACGGGGAGATTTTGCTCCGGTCAATCCGGAATTCAGATAGAACCGGGATTTAAAGAAATAAACAGATCCAAATTTTCCGTTTTAATAAGCTGGACTTCAGAGAAATTAATTTTTCTGGAAGCGTCCGGAAGAGAATTCAGCGAATATCAAATTGAAAATATCAAACGAATAATAGAAACTGGGCAATCCGGATATTTCGAATTTTTAAAAGATTTGAAAAATGAATCCGGAATAGATTTGAAATTGAACGGCGTTTTATCGGAAGACGCGGATTTTGATATTAAGCGTTCAATCGAAAATATAATTCTTGCAAACAAAGAGTTAATTGAAGGGATATATGTTTACGATTCTTATAAAACAAGAATCGAAGAATTAACCAAGCTTTCTTCGATACTGTTAAAAAATGCCGAATTGTCAACCGACATTAATATTAAAAACTTCGATGAATTTAAGAACTATTATTTTTATAGTTTTTACCGGATTTTATTAAATATTGTGAAAGAAAATCTTAATCAGAAAAAGCGGTTATACGACGATTACGCCAATAAAATAACAGATATTGAGATTGAAATAACGAAAAACAAGAATACGTCGGTTTGCAGAATTAACAGGAAAGTTACGGACGCAATTGTTTCAGTAACATCATTACGACAAAAAGAAGAAAATTCGGAAGAAGGACAACAGGTAAAAAGAACAAAAAATAAGATAGAAAAATTTGTAAAGATTAATGACGACGTTGATTTCAGAAGCGAATCTAAATTTTACAATATATCGAATTTTTTTGGAAACAACATTAATGTTCTTCTTGGAGACAGAATTTTATCCGACGAATACAAGCCGTTAAGGTCAGGTCAGATTGAAACCGCGTTGAACAAGATAATAAATTTTAATAAATTATTGGAACAAAACAGCGCGCATAGAATGGTAACCGAATACATATCGAGCGACGGTTCGGAAATAAGCGTTCCGATCAACGCGATAAATATTTTGAAATATTTTCATCCTGAAGAGACTTTTAACAACGTGTTTTACGAGGATGCCGGATGTCTTGAATTCGCATATTTGATAGAACAGAATTATTTAATATTGGAGCCCGTGTTCATAGAAGAAGCGGCGGCGGATTTGCGGATATGCATAATCGGAGACGAACGCAATATAAAATATCTGAATATCATATCAAACTGTCAGGGCGTAGAAACAGGCAAATTAATTAAAGCAATAAAAGAATGCAAAACCATTTTAAAAAATTTTTTAAGGACATTAATATCCGGCGTTAACAAGAATAGAAATAATTTAAACTTCAGCGTCAGGTTTTAAAATTATGAAAAGTAAAAACGATAGAATATTCGAAACAATATACGACGGAAAGCCGTTGAAAGCAAGATTAGTCGATTATAATGGAACGTCAGATTACATCATAGAGGCATCGTATGGAAAAACCCTTGTTAATTGCAATCTGATAATAGGGCGCAGATTATTAGACGCCGGGGAATACATAAATTCGCCGATAAAACTTTTTTATTCCGAGCGTTTTTATTCTTTTGGAGAGATTCCGTCAAATTTTCATAAAAGAGAAGAATCGAGAACGCCTCGCGAAATTCAACTTACGGATTTTTTTACCGAGTGCGCAATAACATCTTTGAATAAGGCGATAGACAACGAAATAATTATTTCCATTCTTCTGACGTCTTACGAAGAAGGATGCTCGCCGGAACTTCCCGCATCGATAGGATTGTCTTTATTGATTTCATTTTTATCCTGTTTCAATTCGGATAGCTTTGCGGCATTAAGACTTGGAGAAGTCGAGGGAAGATATATTAAAAATCCGGATATGGACATTATACAGTTCAGCAATCTCGATTTGCTGATAGCGTCATCAAAAGAATTGATAATAAATATGTTTTGTTCTGTAAAAGACGCTTCGCCGACTTATATAATTGGAGCCGTAGGTTATTTAAAATCAACGATTGAGCCATTAATAGATTTCCAGAAGAAAGCAATAGAACTCTGGAAAAATCTTGAAGATATAACAAAACCGCAGCAAAAAATCGAATACTCTGATTTTAATTCGGAGATAATAGCGGCGTTTAACGAAAACAACAAGAATGAAATCGAGAATTTATTGAATTCAGATGGAAAATCCGAATTAAAAATTAATGAATTAAAAGACGATTTGTATAAAACTATTTCTGTAAAAAACGCGATAGGAACGGTATCGCCTTATATATTAAAAAAGTATTTTTATGAGGCGATAGGCGAATATATAAAAGAAAATCTGATTGAGAAACACATAAGACTTGACAAGCGGCAATTTAACGAATTCAGAGAAATAGAATGCTCGGCTGGAATGCTGCCGTCGGCTCATGGCTCCGGAATTTTCAGGTTCGGCAAAACAAAGGTAATGGGAGTAGTTACGCTTGGAACCGTCAATAAATCAAGATGGTTGTTTGGAATAGACGGATATAAGCGTCAAACTTTTTTAAACAATGTCTACGTATATCCGTTCAGCGTTGGAAAAATAGATTCCTCCATAAAATTCAACAGATTTGAAGACGCGATAAATATTTATCTCGACAACGTTTTAAAAAACATCATTCCCGGATTATCTGAACTTCCATATTTAAAGAGAATAATCTATGAAATCATATCAACTGACGGAGGGACGATTTCCGCGGCGGTCAACAGCGCCAATCTCGCTTTAAAAGACGCGGGGATAAAGGCGAAATCAGAATTTGCAAGCGTTGACAGCGCGTTATATTATTCTCGAAAATCAAACGATTTTTTTTCTTTAACCGATTCTTTAATGCTTGAGAGAGTATGCGCCGACGCGGAGATAAATATTACGGCGAGCGCAAAAGGGATAATCGGAATTCTTTTTAAATCGAGGAAAAGGGGATTAACCGTAAATCAGCTTGAAACTATTCTTGACAGGCAAACCGAGTCGCTTTCATTTGTTATAAATAAAATAAAAGAATTTTTTCCGGAACCAAATCCGAATTTAAATCCCAAAATTCCGGAGACAAGGATATTGCAGGTTAATCCGAATAAAATAGGATTAATTGCCGGAAAAAATTTTGTCAATATAAATGAAATCAAGAAAAACACATCATGCGATATAGTAATTGAAGACGATGGAGTAATAGTAATAAGTTCAAAGAATAAATTCAGCAACATAGAATCCGCAAAAACAAGAATACTTGAGATTTCAACCAAAGCGGAAAGATACGAAACGGAAAAAGTCGAAGGGAAAATCAAAAGTATGTTTTCGAGATTGAAAAAAGATTCAAAACAACCGTCTGAACAAAGCGATTATAAAATCGGGGATATTGTAGAGGCGACGGTTGTAAAACTTGTGCCTTTCGGAATTTTTGTGGAATCGGAATTCGGCGCGAAAGGTCCTGTATATTTATCGGAACTCGGAAACGGATGCCGCACCAAACCCGAAGAATTAGTAAAGATAGGAGATTTGATAAAAGTAGTTATTACAGAAATAGACGGATTCAATTATAAGTTCAGTCAGAAAAAATATATTGAAAGCGCTACGAGCAAATGAAACTAAAAGTGAAATATCAAAGTATAAAATTCATAATAAATTTTTCGTTTATATTTGTATATACATTATCGCTGATAATAACTTCCGGCTATATTATAGTTCAAATCCATAAAAACGCCGAAAATTATAAGAATATGCTGATAACGAAAGATTTGTCGATTATAACCAATTATTCATCCGAGCTTTTTAAAAATTATTATCAAACCGGAATTCTTGAAGACAAATTGATAAATGAATTATCACAAAATATCAAAAATATGTTTAAAAACGACAACTACATACATCATATAATTTTTTATAATTCGTCGACGTCTGAAATTTTAAGGTTCGCAAATTTTTCGGGTTCAAAAATCAAACCGCCGGTTTTAAAGCCAGACGTTATAAGAAATATGTCTGTTTACGGAAAAATAATAACACACAGAGGACTTACGATAAAAACCGTGAACGTAAAACACCGCCTTGCGGATAAAACTGTTTTGTCGGGCTATATGCAGATGGGATTTTCAAACAAATATTTCAACAAGATTGTTCTGTCGAGCGTATTTTTCACAATTTTACTCGCGGTAATTTTGATAATAATTTCTTTGTTCGCTATTTCTTACGCTGTGAACTACGTGGTCAATCCAATTCAGAAACTAATAGGAGCCGCGGATAAAATTTCAAAAGGAGAAACGACTCCGGAGATAATAAGCATCAAGGTGAACAATGAGGTCGGAGTTTTAGTCGACGCGTTTAATTTGATGACGCAAAATCTTCAGGAACGAATAAAAGATTTACAGACAATTCAGATACTTGGAATGGAAATAAGTTCGGAATTAAATAAAAAAGATTTGCTGCAAAACATAATAAAGATTTATACGACAAACGCGAAATGCGGGAAATGCGCTTTATTGCTTGCAAGCGACGATAAACATTCGCTTGAATTAGCGTCAGGATATAATTTGAACACAGTCAAATATAACATCAAATTCGGGGAAGGCGCGGCTGGAGCGGCGGCAGTATCATGCAATTATAAAATCGTGGAAAACATTACTGAATATCCCGAGTATCTGCTTTTTTACAAACCTAACGAACTGACTCAGATTGAAAACAAACAGATGCTCGCGCTTCCGCTGGTTGTAAAAGACAAGCTGACCGGCGTTATATGTTTAGCCGGCAAAGAGGGAGATTCCAAATATTCTTCTTCGGAAATAATATTATATCAAACGCTGGCTTCATCCGCAGCGATAGCCATTGAAAATTCAAATTTATACGAACTTGCGATAACCGACGGATTGACGAAAATATATATACACAGATATTTTCAGCAAAAACTCGCGGAAGAAATAGAGTATCATAAAAATAATAACGGCAAATTATGTTTAATAATGCTGGATATTGATCATTTCAAAACGTTTAACGACCAATACGGACATCAACAAGGAGATATTGTTTTACAGCATCTTGCTAAAATACTTCATAATTCAACGAGAATAATCGATTTTCGGTTAAGCGACAGGCGTTCGGATATAGTCGCAAGATACGGAGGCGAAGAATTTGCCGTAATACTTCCGCTTACGGATATAAAAGGAGCCAAAGCCGTGGCTGAGAGAATAAGAGCGAACGTTCAGGAATACGAATTTCCGGGGCAAGATAAACCCTTGCGAGTAACGGTTAGTCTTGGTTTAGCCGAGTATAAACAAGGATTGACGCAGGTTCAACTAATTAAAAACGCGGACGTAGCTTTGTATCAGTCAAAAGAAAATGGAAGAAACAGGATTTCTGAATTTATTTAAATATGAACGCAAGGCAACAATTATTAACGAGCAAATTATACGGATTCACGCCGGATAAATATTTGAAAAACAGGAAAATTCTCGATGTGGTGGAAATGCAATTGAAAGCGGGAATCGACATTATACAGCTTCGCGAAAAGAATATGAGCGACAAAGAAAAATATTCGCTTGCGCTGGAAATAAAAAAATTGACTTTGAAATACGGAAAATTATTCATAGTCAACGACGACCCTGCGATAGCGAAATTTTCCGGAGCCGACGGCGTTCATATTGGACAGGACGATCTTGACGCGAAACTCTGCCGCGAACTTCTTGGCGAGGATAAAATAATCGGATTATCGACGCATAATGAAAGTCAGTATATCGAAGGACAGAACGGATGCGCCGATTATACGGCGATAGGTCCGGTGTTCGCGACGTCCACTAAAGAAAATCCGGCTCCGGTCGTTTCAATAGAAAAGATTCCGGAAATACTCAAGTTCAAAAAAAAATTCACGGCGGCTATCGGAGGAATAAATTCAAAGAACATAGGATTGTTTGCGGGATTAAACGTAGATTGTTTCGCCGTTGTGTCGGATATAGTGTGTTCGGAGAATATTTCCTGTTCTGTGAAAACCTTAAAAAAAATTATTGGAGACTTCAAATGAAAATTACGCCGATTGAAATTGAAAAAATTGAATTTAAAAATTCTTTGTTCGGATACGATAAAAAACAGGTTCGCGGATTTCTCAATGAAATTTCTCAGGATATTGCCGGAATAATAAAAGAAAATTCCCAGTTTAAAGATAAAATCGCCGAATTGCAGAAGGTTCAACGGGATTACAGGGATATGGAAAATAAACTTCAGGACACTTTAATGATAATAAGGGATTTTAAACAATCGGTTCAGGAGTCGGCAAAAAAAGACGCCGAACAATTCCTTACGGAAACCAAGCTTCAGTGCAACGTTATGATAAAAGAGGCTGAAAAAAGAGTCGGAGAATTAAAAAAAGAATATAACGACCTGCTTCTTGAAAAAGGAAAAATCATAGCTAAAATCAAGTTTTTACTGCAGGAAGAAACCGGAGTAATTCAGGCTTTTGAAAAAACTGAATCCAACAATAACGCATTATGAAACCGCATAAAATTTTTCCGGAAAACAAATCGAATCAGACGACGGTAAAAATCAAGGTTCAGGCGAACGCAAACAAAAATCTGATAATAGGATTTATTGATTCTGAGATTTTAAAAATAAAGATTAAATCTCCGGCGGTTGACAATAAAGCGAACAAGGAACTGATAGATTTTTTAGCGGAGAAAACCGGATTAAAAAAAAATTCGGTTGAAATTATGAGCGGCGCGGCTAATCCTATAAAAATAGTTAAAATAACCGGCATTTCAAAAAATGATTTTTATTCGATTGTTCAAAAATCAGCGGATTTAAAAAAATGAAAAAGGTTCAAATCAATTTCAGATTCAAATACCAGATGATGATAGTTTTTTTTATATTAGGAGTAGGAACTATCCTTTTATCGCAAACTATTCTTCAGCGAGTTGTCGAATTAAGATTGATAAATCTTGTCATATCGGATATAAAACAATACGTGATACCAAATTTCAAGGATATGATAATATTATCGGTCAAACTCGACGACGATATAATTTTAGCCAACAGCGCAAGAAAGGTAAATTATTATAATAATATAACTTCGTTCAGAATTACTGACGCAGAGGATAAAATACTGGTAAGCAATTTTTCGGAGGAGATTAATAAAAAGCACTCGTATTTTTTACATTCGTTCAAGCAGGATAAACTTGATTTTGCCGAAGATGAAAATTCTGGATATGGCAGATTATTCTTGAAAAATAGCGCCGATTCTATCGAAATTTATTATGTTTTTAATTTTGTTTATAAACAGGAAACTTTTAAACGCAAAATTTTTATGACCATTTCAAAAAATTTTGTAAACAAAGTAATTCAGGATTTAAAAGAAAGGTTTTTATTGATTGGAAGCGGAATAAGCGTATTAAGCGTATTATTCGGATTTCTTTTCAGCGAAAAGGTAAGCAAAAAAATTGAAATAATAAAATCTGCGGCGCAGATAATAGGTTCGGGAGATTTTCTACACAGAATTAAAATAAAGGCGACGTTGAGAGACGAACTTGTGGATTTGTCCGGAGACATAAATAAAATGGCTGAGAGTCTGAAAGAAGCGGAATCAATGAAACTTGAAAACGAGAGGTTTGAACAGGAACTAAGAATAGCCGAACAAATTCAGCAGACATTGCTGCCGGAATCGACTCCCAAAATGGAAAAGTTTGAATTCGGAAGCATATATTATTCGGCAAAGGAAGTGGGCGGAGATTATTTTGATTGGATTACGGTAGATGAAAATCATATTGGAATAGTATGCGCGGACGTTTCCGGCAAGGGAGTGCCGGGCGCTTTTGTTATGGCTATTACAAGAAGCGTGTTAAGGTCGTATGCGGCAAATATTCTTTCTCCGGCTGAACTTTTAAAGAAGGTAAATTCTCTTCTTAAAAAAGATATGAAAAAAGGGATGTTTGTAACACTGTGGTATGGAATACTCGATATTCGCAGCGGGAATATTAGATACGCGAACGCCGGACATAATCCGTTAATTGTCTATAGAAAAAATTTGAAAGACATTGATATATATGAAACCAAAGGATCTCCGCTTGGAATATTAAACGAAAATATTTTTAATAAAAAATTAATAGAAAACGAAATTTTTTTGAATGCCGGAGATATTCTAATTCAATATACGGACGGAGTAACAGAAGCGTTTAACGCAAAAAAAGAAATGTTTGAATTTGATAGATTGCATAGAGTTATAAGAAATGCGGGCGATAATACAACGGCTCAAGAATTGATAGAAAATATTAATAATAACGTTAAAGAGTTTGTGAATGATTTTGAACAATCCGACGATATTTTAATGGTATCGGTAAAAAGAATAAAAGAATAAAAAGAATTGTCGCTAATAATAAAACATAAAATGCGTAAAATAAAAAGCGTAGAATCATTGGCGAAAGAACTATATTTATCGTCATTGAAAAGTTGACAAATATATATCAGTTACTTTCAATGCGGCTTAACAAAAATAGGCGCTCCGATTTCAATAATTGGTTTTAACTTGCTAATTATGATATTATATATTATTATTTAGTTATGAAAAAATATTCTGCTCAAAAAACGTCAGGCGCTCATTTCACTCCCAATCAATTAGCAAATTATGTTGCAATTAATCTTATAAATCAAATTGAATTAAATAGTAATAAAACAATAAATGTTCTTGACCCTTCTTGCGGCGATGGCGAATTACTGCTTGCATTTATAAATAATATTCCGGTTAAATTTCACAAAAATATTTCTATTTATGGAATTGAATTTGATTTAGATTCGCTAAAAAAAACAAACGAACGGCTAAAACAATTTAAATTGAAAGAATTATATTTAAACACGGCTGATTTTTTGGAGATGATTCCCGAATGGAAATTAAAAAATCAGCCGTGTTTATTTGATTTAGAAACAACTTCTGATTTAGATATTTTAAATAAAATTGATGTTATAATTGCAAATCCTCCATATGTAAGAACTCAAATTTTAGGTTCTGAAAAAGCGCAGAAATTGTCTAAAAAATTTAACCTTGCCGGCCGGGTCGATTTGTATCATGCTTTTTTAGTTGCAATGACTTCTATTTTATCAGATGATGGTTTACTCGGTGTTATCACATCTAATCGTTTTATATCAAACAGAGCCGGTGAAAACATACGCAATTATTTGCAATCAAATTATGAAATTATTAAACTTATTGATTTAGGCGATACAAAATTATTTGAAGCGGCAGTTTTGCCGGCAATTTTTTTTGGCCGAAAAAAAAAATATTAAAAAATAAAACACAAGATAAACAGATGCCCCGTTTTTATAGAATATATGAAAAAAATAGCGATAATAACATTACCAAATATGAAAAAGAAAATACTATTTATGATATAATTCATAATGAAAAAACAGGTTGTTTTCAAGTTGGACAAACAATATACGTTGCTAATTCAGGTCATTTTCATATATCAACAAAATCCAAAGAACCTTGGAAATTGGTTACAAAAAATGAAAATGATTTTATTGAAACCATAACAAATAATTCAAACAAAACAATTGCAGATGTTGCAAAAGTCAGAGTAGGAATTAAGACAAATGCAGATACGGTATTTATAAGAAATGATTGGGATGAATTGCCGCCTGAAATTAGACCCGAAAGGGAATTATTAAAACCGATTTTGTCAAGTTATGAATCTAATAAGTGGTTAAGTAAATCCAATAAATTGAATAAACGTTATGTATTATATACTCATATCAATAAAAACGGAAAAAGAACGCCAATTGAATTATCAAATTTTCCAAAGGCAAAAAAATATTTAGAACAGTATCGAGAAAAACTTGAAGAAAGAACGTATTTGATACAAGCTAATCGGCAATGGTATGAAATATGGGTGCCTCAAAATCCTAATGCTTGGAAAGAACCCAAAATTATTTTTCCTGATATAAGTCCCGAACCAAAATTTTTTTTCGATAATAATAATTCTATTGTTGACGGGAATTGTTATTGGATTACTATCAATGATAAATATGATGAAAATTTATTATTTTTAATTTTAGGTTTGTCGAATTCTGAAGTTTTAACAAAATTTCATGACTTATGTTTTAATAATAAATTATATTCAGGCAGAAGGCGATATTTTACACAATATGTAGCAAAATATCCGTTGCCCGATATAAGTAAAAATGAATGTAAAGAAATAATCAAATTAGTAAAAGAGTTAATTAATAATAATGCCGACAAAATCAAAACTGAAAATCGTATTAATGCTTTGGCATACAAAGTATATGGTATTTAGCGAGAGGACTATTATGGATATTGAAAAAGAAATTGAAAAAGTAAAAGAAAACATTCACAAACATAAATTGTCCATTTACGATAAAATAAGAAATGGACATTTTGAGTGTTGGTACGCATCTGAACAATTAGAATATATTTTAAATCGGACATTAAAAAATTTATCCCTGAATGATTTGCCGTTAAGAACACGATCGAAAGTTGTTAAAGAAAAAATTTGTGAAACATTAGGGTATCCATTGCCAAAAACTTTTAAAAAAACTCATCCGCGATTTATTGGACAAGATTTTGATACCTATATTCAAAAATCTAATAATTTACAAATTTGGAATGAAGATATTGCAGTAAACCGCAGATATGTAATTATGAAAGTGTCATCGAAAAATATCATAGAGAGCGTTAAAGTAGTAACCGGCGATATTTTAGCCAAGCTTGACACGACTGGAACATTGACACAAAAATATCAAGCGACAATCCGCGCCTCTGATTTACAATCTGAATTAATTACCAATAGTGATACTGATAATATTTTAACTTTGGTACATAATACTTTGATCATTTTAGATTTAACAAATAATAAACCAACTGAGATTCCCGATATAAACAAAATTATTCCTATAACATTTCTTTTTGAAAAAATGAAAACTTTAATTGGAACAAGTTTTGAAGATACAGGAAAAGAGCGAGAACGTACGCGGGGCGATGTTTTATATAAATTAGTTTGTCGTGCTTTGGGATATAAGGATTATTCAGATACAGGGCGATTTCCTGATATATTACATCAATTAATTGAAGTGAAATTACAGTCGTCGCCAACAATTGATTTAGGTCTTGTTGCTCCATCAAGTCGCGCGCCGCTGCCAATTCCAGCCGTAAATGATATTGTAATAAGACATTCCGATGTCCGATATTTAGTGTTTTATGCTGAAATAAATAATAATACTGTGAAATTGACAAATATGTATTTGACAACAGGAGAAAAGTTTTTTGATCGTTTTCCAAGATTTGAAGGGAAAGTCATTAATAAGAAATTACAAATTCCTTTGCCTAAAGATTTTTTTATTGTAGCAAGCAAAGAATAAAGAAAGTCTCGCAGCCGGAAATTTGATTTTATAACTCGCGTCTTTAGCGCGGCGTATCGCGAGTATAAGTCTATCTGTTAAAGATGTTATATTTAAACCCTAATAAAAAGTTATTTGGGTTTAAATGCAACCGTATAATCGGTAAACTATATATTATGGCGGGGCATATGAGAATAAAAGATAACATATCATCCGAAAAAACATACGAACATTTTTTGTGAAATTGCGTCTAACTCAAATATGTAGTAATAAAACCGGAGGCGTTTTGAATGAAACAAACAATAATAGTCATTTTAACATTGATTTTGATTAGAAGCGTTGCGTTTAGTTCGCTTATTGAAAAACCCGATAAAGAAATTTTATCTATTGAATTGGCGATGGGGCAAAGAAATTATGAAGCGGCTCTGAACGCTCTGAATAATCTTGACTTAAAAAAATATAGCGGAAGTTATCCGCAATATTTAAAATCTGTTTGCCTATTCAAACTTGAGAAATATTCCGAATCGCTTGAAACGATTGAGAAAATAATGGAATCAGGAAATCAGGAATGGGCGAATAAAGCTCTTTACCTGAAAACCGATATTTTTTTAAAACAAAAAAATTATAAGAGCGCCGCGGAATTATTCGATTTGGTTTCCAAAAATTTATTGAGCGAAGAGCGTAAAAATAAAATACTTGAGATATATTATTCTTTAGCGAAAACTTTTGCGGAAAAAGCGGCGGTTTCAGATAATAAGAATCTTAAAAACGAATATTATTTCAAATCGTTTAATTTAATGAAAAAAACGCTTGTATTTGATTTGCCATTGAAAAACAAGGATTATTCGGCGTTTATGTCTGCGATTTACGCGTCTAAGACAAACGATAAATATCTCGCGATAAAGGAATTTGAAAATTATCTGAAAGAGTTTGACTCTAATTGGTCTTTTGAAAAATCAGGCGTAGAAAAAAAAATAGAATTTGCGGGGAAATATGTTCTTGAATGCAGGTCTGGACTCGCCTCAAAATATTTTGAATCCAATAATTTGTCCGAATCAAAAAGACTAACTGAAAATTTAATAAGTTTGGTAGAGAAAAATAATTATTTAAACGATACTGTAGTTTTAATAAGAAACGATGCGTATTATAATTTGACAAGAATACATGATTTTTTGAAATATAATTCTGACGGAGAGTTTGAATTGTTCATCAAGTCGGCGAGAACCTTTTTAGAAAAATGTCCGGACGATTACAGAACCGTTTCAGTTGATTATGAAATTTGTTCGGCTTATATTGGAATGAACAGAATCGAAAGCGCGCTTGAAGAATTAAAAAAATTCATCAACCGTTCTAATTTTAAAATCAATCCGGCGCCGGAAGGGATAAAGGTTTCAGAAGAACCTATGAAAGAATTCGAAAGATTGAATCAAAGCGCGGTATATCAAACCGGCGAATTATATTTCAATAGAAAAAATTACGATACGGCCGCGATTTATTTTGAGCAATATATAAATCAATTTCCCAACGGACGGGAATGGTCTGCGGCGCAGGCAAAAAAAATAGATATTGATTTTAAAATAGGAATGGATTTTCTTGAAAACGGAAATTATGAAGCGGCTGAAGAACAATGGAAATTGTTTTTAAAAAAATATCCGCTTGACGCCAGAGCTCCTCTAATTATGTTTGTTTTCGCTGAAATGGAATTCAGAAAAGGCGAATTAGAACTTGAAAAAAATAATAAGAATTCAGCTTACAAGCGTTTTGAAAAATCCATTGATTTGTTTAATCAACTTATTTCAAAATATCCGGCGTCTCCTCAAGCTAACAAAGCGGGGTTGCGGATTACAGAAATACTTGAAAATAATCTCGAACGATACGCTGACGCCGTTGATGAATTGAAAAAAATCAGAAATAATCCGGCGGCTTTTAATAAATTAAATGAATTAACTGAAAAATCATTGACGCTAAAAACAGATAGAACTTTCAGAACAAATGAAAACCCTTATATTTCGTTGAAAATCAGGAATATTGAAAAATTCACGGTCAAATTGTATAAACTTGATTTATCGGCGTATTTCAAAAAATATAAATCCATTCAGGGCATCGAATCCCTTGATTTGCAATTAATCGAACCGGATACTTTTTTTGTTTATAATTTAGACGATTACAAAAAGTTTAAACTATACGATATGAAAATCAATATTTCAATGGAAAACGCAGGCGTTTACGCGGTAACGGTTTCGGAAGACGATTATGAAGCCGCTACTCTTGTGATAAGGAGCGACATAGAGGGTATTTTAAAAGCTTCAAGAAAACAAGCGTTTGTATATATTCAGAATATGCTGACTGGAAAACCGCAGCCGGACGCAGAAGTTATTATAAGCGACGGAACATCGATTTTTGCGGAGGGAAAAACTAATAAAGACGGTATAGCCGTTATAAAACATGATAATCTGAAAAGTTCTGATAACATAAATTTTTTCGCTATTCATAATAATTCAGCGGCTTCGGATAATCTTATGTTAACCGGACTTCAAGTAAGTTCCGGATTAACTCAGAAAACTTATATATATACGGATAAACCGGCGTATAAACAAGGAGAAACCGCAAATATTAAAGCGGTGATACGAGATGTGAAAGACGGCGTTTATACGGTTCCGGAAGCTACAGTCTATTTAATGAATATTTATAATCCGTCAAACAGACTTATGAAACAGGATACAGTAATAATCAGCGATTACGGAACCGTCTCAACGAAATTTGACATACCTGAGAACGCCGAAACAGGGGATTATAATATAATAGTTTTAACTGAAAAAAACAAAACATTGGATTCTTTTAATTTTAAAGTATCTGATTTTAAACTTGAAAAAATCAAGGGTTCGATAGTTTTTGATAAAGAGGTTTATTACAGAGGCGAAACTGTCAAGGCGGAGGCGTCAGTCCTTTATTATTACGGCTCTCCGGTTCAGGATAAATTAATTTATTATACTTTGCCGGACGGGCGAGAGCTTGAAGGCAGAACGGATTCTTCGGGTAAATTTAATTTTGAATTCAATACAGTTTCGCAGACTTCCGAACAGGCGCTTGGTTTTTCAGTATTTCTGCCTGAAGACAATTTCAGATTTTCCAATTCCGTATTTCTTGCGGTGGACGAATTTTCAATAGATGTTTCCATAAGTTCGGATTCGATTTTTACCGGAGAAAACGCAGGAGTTTTTATAAAAACAAACGGAGCTAATCAAAAGCCGGTTTCTAAAAAAATTATAATGTCGATAATAAAAACTCAGACGACAAAAATCGAACCTGTAATTTCAAGAGTCGAATGGTTTAAAGATTACAATAAAAACGCATATACTGAAATTACCGTTGAGACAAGACCGGTCATAACTTCGGAAAAAGGCGGGGCTTCTGAAAATCTCATCATTTCGGAGGCGGGAAAATATATAATTAGAATTTCAGGAGTTGATATTTTTGGAAATAATATTTCTAATGAAATTAAATTAAACGTTTCGGAAGACGCCGATTACAATAATTTCAGGCTTGCGTCGAATTTGAAGGAATTAAAAGAGGGAGAAAACCATAAGATAGAATTGATTAGCGGAATAAAAAAATCTCAAGTTTTATTAACGTTTGAAGGAGAAGAAATAATCGATTATATTTTAATAGAACCAAGACAGAAATTGAATTCATATACGATAGATTTTAACGTTAAAAATGAATTTTTTCCGAATTTCACAATATCGGCGCTAACAATGAATAAGGCAAAATTATACAGTTCAAATTTATCTTTTAAAGTCGATAGAGAATTAAAAGTTTCGATACTGCCTGACAAAGAAAAATATTTTCCCGGAGAAACCGCGAAAATTAAAATCAAATCTTTAAATCATCTTGATAAGCCTGCGTCCGCTGAGTTTTCGTTAGCGCTCGTTAATGAGGCGTTATTTGCTTTGTTTGAAGACAACAGTATGAATATATCCGATTATTTTTCAAAAGACGCCGAACGTGTAAGCGGGTTAAGATTGTCATCGAGCATATCGTTTAGTTATTCCGGAATAACAAAGAAAACAGTCAAAGATATAATCGAAGAATCCGAACGCGAAAGAAGAGAACAAATAGCCGGAGGTATAAGCGATAAATATAAAGATAGTTTTTCGGCAAAACCGGCAATGGCTGGCGAATTGCGGAGAAGCGGAAAAGCAAAAAAAAATTTAAATTCATATTCTGATTTTTCTTATGGAGCCGTTGACAATTTAAGCGCTCCGCAATCTATGGATTTTAGCGAAACAAAAGAAGAAAATTATAAACTTAGCAAACAACAAAAAACTTTAACCATTAGCGGAACAGTATTCGAAGCCGAAGATTCCGACGAGAACGTAGAATTATATGTTTCGCGAAAAGAATTGGATTCCGCGTCTGCGTGGATTGCGAAAATAAAAATTGACGGGACAGGCGAAACAACGGTTGAAATTAAAATGCCTGAAAATCTTTCGGAATACAGATTTACGGCAAAAGGAATTTCAAAAGAAACGCTTGCGGGACAGGCAAATAAAAATATTTCCGTTCAAAAAAATTTTTTTATTGAATGCAGGATTCCGGACGTTTTATACGAAGGCGATAAAACAAGACCGTTTGTGAAAATTCATAATTTGACAGATACGGCGGGAATCGTAAAAATGTCAGTTTCTTTTAAAACGGAAAATTTTGACGGAAAAACTTTTACGGCTTCGCTAAAAGTAGAGAGCCGTCAATCTGCCGAATACTGTTTTGAAGAATTTTTAGTTCCTTGCGCGTCTTACGTTTCTATGGAAATTTCCGCCGAGATGGAAAATTCAAAACTTTTTGATAAATTAATTAAAGATATTGTCGTAAGACCATGGGGAATGAATTATTACGAAGTAAAAAGCGGAAAATCATCCGACAAAAAAACTTTGTTTTTAAAACTTAATAATTCAATAAAATATAATTCTCAATGGATGTCGATTAAAATCAATAGCGGAATAAACAATGATTTGATTTCGCTTGTTTTACAGGAAAATCTTCCGGTTTATTTAAGAGGCAGATATGTTAATATTCCTGATTTTTACAGCGTTGAATCCCAAATTCTCGCATCGGCTTCGGTTTTAAAATATTTGAAAAGCAGGGGAAATGAAACACAAAAAAACGAGATTCTTGAAAATACAAAACGGCTTATTTCTCAAGCGTCTTCAGTTCAAAGAAACGACGGAAGCTGGGAAGGCGGAGAAATAAATATCGCGGTTATGTATTGGGCTTTGATTTCAGCTAAAAACGCGGGCATAGAAATTGACAGGCAAATATTGCCGAAAGCGAAAATTTATATTGAGCAAGCTTTCAGGCGCTCGAGTCCGGAAAATCATTTGATAAAATCGGTTTTGCTGTTTGCGCTTTCTTGTTCCGGCGACGCAGATTACAGTTATGCGAACCGTCTTTACCGCGATCGTTCAGAACTTCCTCCTGCCGCGCTTGCTTTTGCGGCACTTACGTTTCATAATCTTCAACGATTCGATTACGCTAAAGATATAGCTCTTTTACTTGCTGAAAAAGCCGCAATTAAAGGAAACGAGACTTATTGGAAACACAAGGGTTATCTTTACAATTGGTTTTCAAGCGAAGTTGAAATAACGGCTCTTTCAATGCTTGCTTTGCAAAAGATACTTCCGGATAATCCGAATATAAGCAAAGCTGCGGAATTTTTGCTTAACAGAAAATATTATTCGAGATACTATCCTTCTAAAGCAGTCGGACCTGTTGCGGCTGCTTTGTCCGAATATTTCGGCAATTTCGCTAATATAAAAAATAATTATTACATTGATATTTATGCGAACGATAAGAAAATAAAAACTGTTAATTCAAAACAAATTGAAGACTGCGTTTATATTGATTGTCCTCAATCATTTTTAAAACAAGGAGAAAATAAGATTTATTTTGATTTTAACGGCATAGGCGAATTCACGTATTCGGCTATTCTCGAAGGGTTCTCAAATAATTTTATAAATTCGGATCAATCGGATGCGCTTTCTATTGGCTCTAAAAATTATTATCATTCTCCTTTGAAATATAAAGGGAAAATATTAACTCAAAGCTCTTTTATAACCAACGAAATTGAATTCGGAGATTATTGCGATGTTTATATTGATATCGATAATGAATACAGATACCCTTCTACAATAATAGAAGAATTCATTCCGGCTGGCGCTAAAATACTTGAAAAAACTATAACGGGTAATTTTTCATTTTATAAAATCGAAGGTCCGAAAATTACGTTTTTTTATAAATCAAATCAAAAAATTAATGACATAAGATATTCAATGATTAATTATAATCCGGGTTCATACAGAGTTTTGCCGAGTGTTATACGAAACGCGGATAATGTTTCTCAATACAATATTGGCAAACAAGCGTTTGGTATTTTACTCGCTAAAAACGAAAAATCTTCAGTGGAATATAAAATGTCTTTAAACGAACATTATTATTTTGGCGCAGCGTATTACGAAGACGGATTTTATGATTCCGCGATTGTTAATTTAAGCAAAGTTTTCAAAGAATCAAAAAATTCGTTTCAGCCCAGTCTTTCGAAAATGCTGTTATGGATGTATTCGGATAAAAAGTTTTATAACGCGGAAAAAGTAGTCGAATGTTTTGAAATTATCAAGGAGAAAGAACCTGATTTATTTATACCGTTTGATAAAATACTTATTGTTGCAAGAGCGTATTACGATATAAAAGAATATGAGCGTTCGTATTTGACGAGCAGAGCGATTATCGAATCGAGTTTTTATAGAGACGTTCAGACTGCCGGCGTTTTGCAGAATGAAAATGAATTTCTCGCTTCGGTTTTTTTTACTGAAAAGGTAATATCGGAATATCCGGCATTATCTTCGGTAACTTCGGCGTTATTAGGCGTCGGTCAAGCTCTTTACGCGCAATCGGAAAACGCTCATAATTTATTTTATAACGCTGATTTGCTGAAATTTCATGAAATTAAAAGTATTAAGAAAAGCGAATTGTATAAACCGGACGTATTGGCTAAATCAGTGGATTTATCCGTGAAATATCTTGCGTTAAACGCTGAAAATCCTTGCGCTAAAGACGCCGCGTTTTCATTGACAAACGCTTACAGGTCTATGAATAATTATGAGATGTGCGTTCAGCTTGCAGACGCTTTTGCAAAGCTCTACGAAGACGACATTGATTTGGCGTCAGATTTTGTTTATCTGAAATCGCTCGGATATTTTTCTATGCAGAAATTAAACGAAGCGTTAAAAGAAGCCGAATCCGTTGCTGCGGGCGAAAGTAAAAATAAAAATCTCGCTTCTTATATAATCGGACAAATTTATCATACGAACCGCAATACGGAAAAAGCGATTGAATATTATGAAAAGATTAAGGATATTTATCCTGACGCGGCGGAGTCTATCGATCATTTTAAGAAAAAAAATATTTCATTCGACGAAATAAATATTTTTAAATCGTCTGAAACTCCGATTGTAAAACTAAAATTCAAAAGCGTCGACAGCATAGATTATCTTGTTTATAAAGTCGATTTAATGAAACTTGTTTTGATAGAAAAAAATCTTGATAGAATTGCAAACATAAATTTATCCGGCATCACTCCTACGCTCGAAAATACGATTAAATTTGAAAAATCCGATTATGACGATTCGGAAATTTCGGTTGGTCTTGATATAAAAAAGGACGGAGCTTATCTTATGATTTGCAGAAGCGGAGATTTGTTTGCAAGCGGTTTGATATTAATTTCAAAATTTAATTTATCAGTCGATGAAGAATTTGCGGGACGCGTCAGAGTAAATATAACAGACAATTTGACTAAAGAGTATAAAAATAATGTATATGTCAAAGTAATCGGTTCTAAAAATTCTGAGTTTGTATCCGGCAAAACTGATTTAAGAGGAATATTTACGGCTGATGGAATTCAAGGGATAACTACCGTAATCTGTAAAGACGAAAATAACAATTATGCCTTTTACAAAGGAAAAAGAGCGCTCCAAGATTTTTCAGTTAATGCGGCTCAAACGCCTCAAAAAGGTTTTAGCGGAAAATCAGCGCCAAAATACGATGAAAATCTTGAGATTCAAAACCAAAAAATTATATTAAAAAATTCCGAATCGTTTAATAATTTGTTGCAGAATATTCAACGCGGAGTTCAAGCTCAAAGCGCGTATTAAATAAAAAAATATTGAAAATATTGCATTTTAAAAGTAAAATGCAATATGCTTAATTTTGTGAATGAATATATTTCCGAACAAATTAATTTAGTTCGGGAATCGCATCGGAAAAAACCTTTAATTTTATTAATCGACGATTCGCCGACTATCCAGAAGGTATTGACAAAAATATTGACCGAAGCTTCTTATTCGGTTATTTCCGCTTCAAATGGAAACGAGGGCATAAAACTCGCGTTATCCGAGCTTCCGGATTTAATTATCCTCGATATAATAATGAAAAAAGTAGACGGTTTTGAAACCTGCAGATTTATTAAAGAAAATGTTTTAACGAAAAAAATTCCGGTTTTTTTCTTGACTTCAAAAAAAGAACCGGAATTTATTGCAAAAGGATTGTGTTTAGGAGCGTTTGATTATATCTTAAAACCTTTTTTTCCAGAACAAATACTTTCGAAAATTTCAGTTTGTCTTGAATATGTCAAATTGCAAAATAAAACAAATAAAATTGAAAGCGATTTTATAAATTCAAAAGAACAGTTTCAGACTTTGATAAAAAATATTCCGAATCTTGTTTTTGAAATGGATGTTTCGGGCAAAATAATATTTATAAGCGATTACGCGTCAAAAATTTTAGGGTATTCTCCGGAAAATATTTTTGAAATGAAAAATATTGACGTTATAAAATATATTTATCCCGACGATAGAAAAACAATAAAAAAAATATATTTGAGATTTTTGAAAAAAGACAAACCGTTTAATGCCGATTTTAGAATTTTCAAAAGAGACGGAAAATGCCTATGGGTAAATTGTAGAATTGTAAAAAATATTAGAAACGACGAAACCCTATATTTTACGGGAATAATAACAGATATAACCGAAGACGTCGGCAAAGTTATTATGGAAAAAAATTTTGAAGCTCATAAATTGTTCTTATCTATTTCAGAACGATTTATAAATACCGGCAATTTTGAAAAGGATATAACCGAAAGTTTGAAATTATTGAATGATTTTTCAGGAGTTTCCAGAACTTCGATTTATAGATTTAGCCCTGATTATTCCGAATGTTTTTTGATTTATGAAGGCATGGAAAACAATGAATTCAAATTGATGCCGGAATATTTAAAATTTAGTTCGGGCGAAATTGACGTTCTGATGACTAAACTTTTAAAAAACCAATTGGCAATTATTAATGATGTGGAATCCTTATCGACAGTTTCTCAAAATACGCTTATGTTTTTTAAAAACAGGAAAATCTTTTCTTGTATTTCTGCTCCTGTAAATATTGACGATAAGGTATTCGGTTTTTTTACTTTGTCCGATATGCGAAAAAAACATTTTTGGCAGGAATACGAGGTTTCGTCTATAAAAATAGCTTCGGATATAATTTCAAAAGCTCTTTCGAATTTTTTCAAAACCGAACAACTGAAACAAAATTCTATACAGATTGCCCAATCTTCAAAACTCGCTTCTATGGGAACAATGGTAGCCGGAGTAGCTCACGAAATAAACAATCCAAACACATTTATATCTTTGAATATTCCGATTATATGGGAATGCTGGAATAAATTGAAAAAGCTTTTACAGGATTCAAAGTCTGAAAATTATTCTGAAGAAAAAATAAGCGGTAATGATATAAAAAAATATATAGGGAATATAGACAGGTCGCTCGAACATATAAAAAGCGGAAGCGATAGGATATGCGGTATCGTCAATACGTTAAAAGAATTTTCTCATAACGACGAATCAGAAAATAATCGAGATTTTTCAATAAAGGAATGTTATGAAAAAGCGTGGACGATAGTTGGAGCGATGGTTCGTAGAAAAGTAAATAAAGTAGAAGCGAATATAGAAGAAAATCTTCCTCGTATAAACGGCAATCAGGTAAAAATGGAGCAGGTTATAATAAACCTGCTGCAGAATGCCGCTGACGCGGTTGATAATATTCATAATGGGCTAATTCAGACTGCGATTGAACTTATAAATAATCAAACAATCAGGATTTCTATTAAAGACAACGGAATAGGGGTAAAGAAAGAAAATTTATCGAAATTGTTCGAACCTTTTTTTTCTACAAAAAACAATACGGGCGGAACCGGTTTAGGCTTGTCTATAAGTTATAAGATAGTAAAAGAACATAACGGGGATATTAAAGTCTTATCCGAAGAAAATCAGGGCGCATTGTTCATTATAGATTTGCCTGTTAATTCAAATAAATATTTTGAAAAAATAAAACCGGTTTTACTTGTCGTGGACGACGAAGAAGAAATATTAAATTATTTAAAAGCGCTGTTAAATAAAAACAGCATTGATAATATAATAATTAAAAATCCTCTAAAAGCCGCAGAAATCATTGAAAAAAATATTAATACCGATATTGTTATGACCGATATACTTATGCCGTCTATGAACGGTTTTGAATTAATAAAAAGCATTAAAGAACGGTTTCCCTGGATAAAATTTATTTGTATGTCCGCTTTTCTTTCAGACGACGAAGTGGTAAAACTTCTTGAAAACGGAGTTAAAGCTTTTTTTAAAAAACCCTTTGAAAATCATGATTTGATAATAAAAAAAATTAATGAGTTGAGATGAAAATATTAATTATTGACGATGAAAAAATAATCTGCGAATCGTTAAAAAACTATTTATCTTTAAAAGGATACGCCGACGCTGATATTTCATTCGACGCCTTGACAGGCGAAGAGTTATTGTTAAGCGGCGGCTATGATTTGGTTTTTCTCGATATAACGATGCCTTGTAAAAGCGGTTATCAGATATTGATTGACGCAAAAAAAAACGGAATAAACTCGCTTGTTGTTATGCTTACTGCGATTAGCGATATTTCTACCGTTGTTAATTGTATAAAAGCCGGAGCTTTCGATTATATGACTAAACCGTTAAATAATGAATTGCTACTCTCCGTCATCATAAAAGCCGGCGAAAATTTGAGAATAAAAAAAAGTCTTAATCTGTTCACTTCAGAATGCAAGCTGGAAATTCCAAACGAATTTTCTGGATTTTTAACTTCAGACGGCAATATGAAAAAAATTATGGCTTATTCTACCGGTCTCGCATCGACGGATTGCAATGTTTTAATAACCGGCGAAAGCGGAACAGGCAAAGAAATATTTGCAAAAGCTATTCATAAACTCAGCCGGAGAAAAAATAATCCGTTTATAGCCATTAATATAAACGCGGTTCCGGTAAATTTATTTGAAAGCTCTTTGTTCGGTTATAAAAAAGGAGCTTTTACCAACGCGTTAAAAGATAATGCCGGTTATATTAAAAATGCGGAGTCCGGAGTTTTGTTTTTGGATGAAATCGGAGACCTTGATTTACAATGTCAAACTAAACTTTTAAGGGTGATAGAAGAAAAAATTATTTATCCGGTCGGTTCGGACAAACCGGAACAAGCTGATTTTAGACTGATAACCGCGACAAACAGGAATTTGAAAGAAGACTTAAAATTAGGAAAATTTCGCGCAGATTTATATTACCGTATAGCGGACGGAATAATAAATCTTCCTCCGATACGCGATAGAGGCAAGGATGTAATTTTTTTAGCCCGTAATCTGCTTGAAAAATTAAATAAATCCAATGGTTTTAATAAAAGTTTTTCAGATTCTTTTTTGAATAAATTATTGGAAATTGAGTTGCGCGGCAATTACCGCGAGCTTCAGCATATAATAAAAACGGCTTTTTTTTCGTCGAGCAAAAAAATAATATGTGAAAATGATTTTAATTTTGATATTGAGATTGATATAGAAAATAATATTGGAACCGTAAAACCCTCTAAAAATAATGACTTCGCTGATAATACCGCTGATAAAATGCAAACTTTAGAAGAAGTAAAAATTGATTATATAAAAAGGATTCTCAAGTTATCAAATAACAATAAGAAAGCCGCCAATATTCTCGGAATATCAGAACAGCAAATTTATAATATTATAAAAAAATATAAATTGTAAATTCGATAATTACAGTGAAATTGTCATCGCCTCTTCAGGCTAAAAAAATTTTAGTCGCCACTAAAATTATTTTAGCTTTTTTCCGAACAATTTTTTCCGTCCATAATTAACTCTCTTAAAATAAACCGGATAACGATTTTATAAATTATTCTCATATAAATTGCTTTAGATAAGTTTATGAAAAATAAGATAACTGACGTTTATGTTGTTGACGATGAAGAAATAATAGTCGATTCTATAAAAATGGGACTGGAACTGAAAGGATATAATGTCATCGGTTTTAATTCGGCGGAAAAACTATTGGATTATCTTGCAAGTTTAGTATCGGGTTATCCAGATTTAATAATATCGGATTACAGACTTTCTTCGAAAAACGGATTGGATATGCTTAAAGAAATACGCGAAAAATTCGGGAATCAGATTAAAATTATAATTATGACCGGATATGGGGATAAAGCTCTTGTTATTGAAACTTTCAGGCAGGGAGCGGACGATTTTATAGACAAGCCTGTAAGCATAGAAAATTTAATGGAAAGTATTTTAAAGATTGAAAATAAAAATCGCGAGTATTTATCAAAAAATAAAGTTAACGATTATTTCAATGAAATTTCACATGAACTAAGAAACCGTTTAACCGGAATAATAACTCATGTCGATAAGATTGAATCGGCTAACACGGAAGAAAATCTAAGTTTTTTAAAAGAAGAGGTTTCAAATCTCGATAATGTTATAAAAAATATTTTGGATCCCGACAATTTTGGGAAAAATAACGTATCGCTAAACAAACAGAATGTTTCGATAATGGAAATTCTTGATTATGGCATAAAATTATTAGAGCCCAACGCGTTATCTAAAAAAATTAATATAAAAAAGCTAATAAATGATTTTACAGTAAATATTGATAAAGAAAAAATGATGCAGGTTTTTATAAATTTGATGTTGAACGCAATATACTATTCTCCGGATAATAACGAAATAGTAATTAAAGCAGATAAAATAAATGATTGCGCGAAAATTGAAATTGCGGACAGGGCGGAAACAATACCGGATGAATTTAAAAAAAAAGTGTTTGAAAAAGATTTCAGACTATCAAAACAAAAATCGGGATTCGGGATAGGTTTATACGTGGTAAAAAAAATAATTAATTCGCATAACGGGGAAATACATATAGAAGACAACCTGAATAAAGGGAATATTTTTGTTATACGAATACCGTTAAAATAGATATTATATTAAGGAAAAATTATGTATTGTCAAAATGAATTAAGCGATTCGGATTTTTTGTATTTCAGAAGTTTTGTTTATAATTATTCGGGAATTTGTATTTCAGAAGAGAAAAAGGAAATGCTGAAAAGCAGGATTCAAAAAAGGTTGAAAGAATTAAATTTGAAGTCTTATGTCGAATACAAAAAAATCATAAATACCCATAAAGATGAAATAACAAATTTCATAAACGCGGTGAGCACAAATAAAACTGATTTTTTCAGGGAAATAAAGCATTTTGATTTTATGGAACAGAGTTTGAAAAATAAAATTGATAATATGAACGAGTGTTATATTTGGAGTTCGGCTTGTTCGAGCGGAGAAGAGCCGTATTCGATAGCGATGATTTTAAACGAGATTCGTCAAACCAAAAAAAGCATTGAAACTAAAATTCTTGCAACCGATATAGATACCAATGTTCTTTTAAAAGCTCATAAAGGCGTTTATAGCAGAGAACAAATTCAGGATATTCCAAAACATTTTTTGTTAAAGAATTTTAGCAAAGAAGATGATTTTTATATAATCAAAGACGAATTAAAAAATATCATCAGATTCAAACATTTGAATCTGATAGAACCGTTTCCATTTAATAAGAAATTCGATTTTATTTTTTGTAGAAATGCGATGATTTATTTTGATACGAAAACGCAACAGGCGCTTGTCGATAAATTTTATGAAATGATTAAACCGGGCGGATATTTGTTTATCGGTCATTCGGAATCGTTGACAAGGTTGAAGATTAAGTTTAAATACGTTCAACCGGCAATTTATCAGAAAATTTAGAAAAAAATGATATTTTATACGAACCGGAAATTAAGCGTCAAAGGGGGAAAAAATGCCGTATAATATTTTACTTGTAGATAACGATAAACCTATAATACAGATGTTGAAAATCAGATTAGGCGGAGAAAAATTTAATATAAACGAAGTTCAGGACGGATTAAGCGCGATAAATGAAATGAGAAAAAACGATTTTGCTCTTGTAATTCTTGATATTGATATGCCGGGATTAAACGGAATCGACGTTTTAAGAATCATTAAAACTGATGATAAACTGAAAAATTTAAAAACAATTATTCTGACTGGAATTATTGACGAGAGTATAAAAATAACTGCAAATGAAATAGGTTGTTCCGCGTTTATTACAAAACCGTTCAGGTCTTCGGTTATTATTTCTAAAATAAACGAATTATTAAATCCGGAAACCGGACAAGGTTTTTGAAAAACTTCACTTTGCGTTTAAAGTATTATACTGGGATAATTCAAAACAAGGATTGATAAAATTGAAAAAAGTAAAGGTTTTGATAGTTGACGATTCTGCGGTCGTAAGAAGCATTTTATCGTCAAATTTGCGGAAATTCGAGGATATAGAAGTTGTTGGAACCGCGTCAAATCCTTACGAAGCAAGAAATATGATTGTTGAATTAAAACCGGACGTTATAACGCTTGACATTGAAATGCCGCGTATGAACGGATTGGAATTTATAAGCGTATTAATGAAATCTTATCCGCTGCCGATTATAGTCATAAGTTCGTTAGTCAGCGGAAAATGCGAGACGAGTCTGCATGCTTTGGAACTTGGAGCTGTTGATATTTTTGCAAAACCTGCGAATGATATTTCAGGAGCGTTTCCGCTGATAATAGAGGAATTGCATCAAAAAATCATATATGCCTCATTTGCGAAAGTCGGAAACTCAATACTTGAAAAACCAAAAAACGAAAAAAATATTGAAGTTTTGTCAAATATAAAATCTTCTGAAAAAGTAATTGCTATAGGAGCTTCAACCGGAGGCACGGAAGCGTTAAAGCGGGTTTTAGAAAAGCTGCCTCAAAATATGCCTCCGGTAATAATAACTCAACATATGCCTGCCGGATTTACAAAATCGTTTGCCGATAGATTAAATAATATTTGCAAAAATATTGAAGTAAGAGAAGCAGTAGATAGCGAAAAATTACATTCGGGGCTGGCTTTAGTTGCTCCGGGAAATTTTCATTTGCTTCTTGCAAGAGACGGAGCTAAGTTTAAAGTAATAGTTAAAGACGGACCAAAGATTTGTCATCAGCGGCCGGCTGTCGATGTTATGTTTTTATCAACGGCGGAGATTGCCGGAAAGAATGCCGTAGGAGTAATATTGACAGGTATGGGAAGCGATGGAGCAAATGGGTTGCTCGCTATGAAAAAGAAAGGAGCCGTTACTATTTCTCAAAGCGAAAGAACCTGCGTTGTCTACGGCATGCCGAGAGAAGCGTATCTTAAAGGCGCTGTGGATTTTGTCGCGGATTTAGACGATATACCGGGAAAAATAATTCAAGCGCTTAATAATTAATTTATGAATCGGGGTTTTTAAATGAGCCAATTAAACAAGGAACTTCTTCAAACGATTAAACTTGAAATTGAAAAATATAAAACCGCTATTAATCTTGCTCTTGTTATGAATGATTTAACAAGTCAGGAATTGAAAGTATTATGCGAGATAAGTCTTGCGGCAGGCGAGATTTCAAAAATTTTCGGCAAATATAAGGTTGAAATATTCAAACGCGGATTTGATTCAATAGATAAAATGATTAATGCTAATATGTTCGGCAATATACATTATTCAATATCTATGTCATATGTTTTAAATGTTCATGAAATTCTTGAAGAATCATTAGAATTGTTTTTTATTGAAGGATATGTCAGGCAGGAATCAATCGTTGAATTAACCAAATTTATTGATATGCTGGATTCTTTTGAAAAAGAACAATCTGCCGAAACAACTGAAACAGAGACGTTTGACGAGAAAACTGAAACAGACTTTTTATCCGGAGAAAAAAAACAAACTGAAACAGACGAGGTGAGTAAAGATTTAGAAGGGCTTAACGGCAAATTTGAATATTTAACAAAAGATAATCTGGAATTTGTAAATGATTTTTTATGCGAAACCGACGAAATGATTCAATCCGCCGAACAGCAGTTTTTATTATTAGAAACCAACCCTTCAAATACCGAAGCTATTAATACCGTATTCAGAAATATTCATTCGATTAAAGGGTCCGCCGGATTTCTGAGTTTGAAAGATATTTCAAAACTTACTCATTCAATGGAAAATTTACTTGATAAATGCAGGAATTCTTCGTTTAAGATTAACGATGAAATAATTAATATATTACTTAAATCGCTGGATTATTTAAAAATTCTTATGAAAAATCTTCAGATAAGAATTAGAATATTGTTTAATCAGGAAAATCAAGATGAAATGATTGAAATTTTTCCTTATGAAATTTTAACTAAATTGGCGTCTGCGGTCAACGAAGCTAAAGTTAAAACGGGCAAACAGAATAAGAAACCCCGCATAAAACCTGTTTTTATAAACGACTCGGAAAATTTGGATGCCGCTGAATTAGAACAAAAAATATCCGGCTCTGGAAATTCTCCAATACAAGATTTGAATAGCTCTGCGGTAACAATTCAGGATATTAAATTGCCGGTTCAGGATTTTCAATCGGATTCGATAAGAGTTCCGATAAAAAAAATTGAAAATGTTGCGGAGATGATTGGCGAACTAATGATTTCATTGTCGTTGCTGAAACAATCGGACGATATTAAAAATATTCATAACCCTGACACAATAGTTAAGTTAAATAGTCTTGAACTCATAACCGACGCTTTACAATCCAATGTTCTCAAAATGCGTATGTTTCCAATCAAATCAGTTTATGATAAATTAAACAGACAGATTAGAGATTTGATTCAGAAGTCGGGCAAAAAGGTTAAATTTATTACAAAAGGCGAACGGACTGAAGTTGATAAAACCGTTATTGACGAAATATTCGCGCCTCTGACTCATTCGATAAGAAATTCAATGGATCACGGAATTGAACTTCCGGAAACGAGAGTTTTAAAAGGCAAAAATGAAGAAGGGGTTATAGAATTAAATACCGAGAACAGAGGCGACAATATAGTTATAGAAATCATCGATGATGGAGCCGGTTTAAATAAAGATAAAATACTTGAAAAAGCAAGGAAAAACGGCATTATAAGAGAAACAGAAATTCCCGCTGACAAGCAAATATATGATTATATATTTCATCCGGGTTTTTCTACTGCGGAAAAAATCACCGAGATTTCCGGAAGAGGCGTCGGCATGGACGTTGTAAAAAAAACCGTAGTAAATCTCGGAGGCAGAATTGAAATTGAAACTGAAAAAGATAAAGGAACAAAATTCAGCATTATGCTTCCGCTATCAGCTTCCATTATCGACGGCATTATCACTCAAACGGGAACGAGCAAGTTTATATTTCCAATATTAAAAATTAAACATACGCTAACTCCAAAACTTGAAGATATAAAAAAAATATATGGAGAAACCGGAGAATTTATAGTTTTTGAAAAATTAACTGTTCCGCTTTTGAATCTCGGTAAATTTTATAACTTGAATAATGATGTTAGGAAAATTGAAAATTCCGTAGTTTTGATTGTTGAAAACGAAGCGCAGTTATATGGAATTGTTATTGATGAAATACTTTATAGACAAAAAATAGTAACCAAAGGAATGTCGGAAAATTTAAAAAGAGTTTGCGGCGTAAAAGCTGCTACTGTTTTAGGAGATGGAAGCGTTGGACTAATTCTTGAACCCGAAGAAATTATTAAAGAGTTTATTGAACTCAAAAACTACAATAAGATTTTGAAAAATTGATGAAAGCAAGTTAAAACACTGCGGTTTAGCAATTTTTCAAATGAGTTGAAAAATTAAAAATTCAGGAGGGAAGCTGAAAATGAGCGATAAATCTAAAGATAAGTTTTTTTTGGAATCGCGCGGGAAATTGCTTACAGTTAAACTCGGAGAACAGGAATACGGGGTTCCTATTCACGAAGCGAGGGAGGTGGTGGGAATGCTGAATATTGATCCGGTTCCTCGGACTCCGGTTTTTATGAAAGGAGTTATAAACCTTCGCGGAAAAATCGTTCCGGTAATTGATTTAAGACTGAAATTCGGTCTTGAAGAAAAAACTATCGGTAAAGAAACCTGCATCATTGTAGTAGATATTCAAGGGAAAATGACGGGTATAATAGTTGATCAATTGATTGGCGTTGTAACGGTGGATCGGGAGAATTACGAAGACGCTCCGCGTCTTGGAAACAATATTAATGCGGAGTTTATAACTGGAATGGTAAAACTTGAAAAAAGAGTGATTATAGTTCTTGAGATTGAAAGCGCTCTTGAAAATAAGGAATTAATTGAAATCGAAAGAAATCAATGAAATCCCTTGTCATTCCAAAAAACAAGTAAATAATATTTAAAAATTTTTTTTTATGGAGAGGTATTTTTTATGAAATTTCAACTTAAATCAAAATTATTGTCCGGTTTTTTGGCTGTCGGACTAATAGCGTTAGCGGTAGGCATAATGGGATATTACGGATTAGTAAAAACAACGGAACAGCTTCATATAGTAGGTAAAAATAGACTTCAGAGCGTAAAATCATTATTAATAATAAACGAAGCGTTCACTGCGATTCAATCAAGCATGAGAACTCTCTTAATACCAAATATAGATAAGGAAAGATATGATAATCAACTTAAAAGAATTGATACGTCAAGAGAAAATTACGGGAAAGCATTGAAAATATACGAATCGCTGGAAACCTCGCCTGATGAGAAAAAAGTCTGGAATGAATTTCTGACGGCGTGGGAAAATTTCAGAGTTTCAAATCTTGAATTATTGAAATTAATGGAAGAATATCATTTACGGGGTAAATCCAATCAATTATACGAAAAAATTTATCAGGCGAGTTTTGGCGAGAATCGAGATTTGTTTTCTAAAGCAAATAATTTGCTATTAAATCTTGTCGATATGACTGACAAACAGGCGGACCGCGATGTTAATTCCGGTATAGACACTGCTGAAAGTTTAGAAAAGACTACGATTATTACAATTGTATTAGGATTTTTGGTTGCAGTTGGATTAGGAGTTTATTTAGGATTCACAATTTCAAAATCAATATTGACAACAATAAATCAACTAATCTCCGGAGCTCAGCAAGTAACTTCGGCTTCAAGTCAGATTACGTCTGCAAGTATTCAATTATCGGAAGGGGCTCAGGAGCAGGCCGCGTCTATAGAGGAAATGTCAGCAACAATGGAGGAAATGGCGTCGCAGTCGCAGGCAAATGCTGAAACGAGTAAGAATGCAAACAAAAGCGCGGTTAATGTTGTGGAGATTAGTTCGAATGCGGCTGAGAATTCTAAAAATGTTTCTATACTTGCAACGGAAGCGAAAGAGGCGGCGGAAAGCGGAGCGAAAGTAATGAATGAAATAGTTGAATCTATGGAAGATATTCGCAAAGGGAGCGAAAAAATCACCGATATAATAGACACTATAAATGAAATAGCGCAGCAGACCAAAATGCTTGCGGTGAACGCGGCAATAGAAGCGGCGCGCGCAGGCGAACACGGTCAGGGATTTGCGGTGGTAGCGGATCAGGTAAGCAAACTTGCAGAGACAAGTAGAACCGCGGCAAAAGAAATCGCGGATTTAATTAAAGAAAGCGTTCGCAAAACAAACGCCGGCGCCCAAACCGCGCAAAAAGGAGCCGATGCGATAAAAAATATATCCGTTAATTCGATTAAAGTCGTTGATATTGCCAATGAAGTTTCTGCGATTGCTAACGAAGTTAAAACTGCCGCGAATACAGTGAATCAGCAATTAGAACAAATTACTCAGGCGTCGCTTGAACAGGCAAACGGAATAGAGCAGACTTCTAAAGCTATCGCTCAGATTGATCAAGTTACTCAACAGAATTCGGCTGCCGCCGAGGAAACTTCAGCCGCCGCTGAAGAATTAAACGCTCAAGCGCTTTCTTTGATGGACGTTGTGAATGAATTGAATATTTTGGTTACCGCTAAATCAATTGACAAAAGCGGAATGAAATTAAACCTACGCGATAAAAAAAAAGAAGAGAATAATCAAAATCAAAGAGAAAATTTGAATTTTCAAAATCTTCCGAAAAAGAAATTGAATTTTACGTCCGCATTAAAAAAAAACGTAATCAAAAAATCTTTGGAAAAAAATCCTAAAGACGTTATTCCTATGAAAGACGATTTTTCTGAATTTGCAGAAATGTAAAAACATAAATCTGTTAAGATTTTAATAGTATTAGACCGGCTGCTATGTAGAGGGATGATTATTAAAAAAAGACGCTAAACTAACTGAAACTCTTGTTTTAATAAAACATTATTCATAACAGCCGGGTTATAAAATACAATAAAACAAAAAGGTAATGGAATAAATTCTAAATGCAAAAGCATTTAATCATAATGTTATTATAAAAACTTTTTAAACAATAATGTTTAAACCGCAACCGCGCTCAAATACGAATTAATCGCATTTTTAACATAATAACTTAATGAATTTGAATTCGAATCGTAGACCGATTCGGTTGTTTGAGAATCCTTAGAAATTCCTGAAAAATCGCCGTTCATCATCCCTGAATTGCGCCTGAAATTCATCGGATTAAATTGTCCCTCGGGCGGCTGTTTTTTTATCGAATTAAATTCTTCTTTAGTAATGCTTCCATTCGCATCCGTATCGAGCGTATTCAATATTTCAGAAATGCTCTCATTTTCAGAATTTTGAGTTAATGTCGATTTATATGCTTCGAGTTCGTCGGAGTCAACGATTCCGTCTTTGTTTGTATCCAAAGAGTCGAAATATTCTGTCAAATCAATAGAAAGACCGCTTTCTTCTTCATCTTCGGATTCAGAACCGTTCATAAAACTCATAGAACTCATTCCGGACATATTTGGCGGAGGTCCCGCCGGCTTTTTTGGTTTCATAGCGGAAAATTCCGATTCGCTGATTGAACCGTCTTCGTCGGAATCGTTTTCAGAAAGTAAATCAGAAACCGAAAATGATTCGCCGGTCTTTTCCGTCAAATTTGACGTAAAAGTTTCTAATTCGCTTCCGCTTAATAAACCATCGCCGTCTTCATCTAATTTATTAAATAAATTTTTTGAATTAGCGGACGTTGTTTGAGAATACGAATAATTTGAATTTAATCCGTTTATCGAACTAATCATATTTTTTTCACCTCCTTTTTATTTTAAAATTTAACGCTGAAATCAAATTTAATAATATGTTTTATTAAATAAGACCCGACGCGATATTTAAAAGTTTCAGAAAATTATTTAAATATAAAAGTTAAATCCGTAGCGATGTCAGAGTAAAAATAATTTTCAACGTTTAATTTGTAAGAGAAAGAAGAAACGCAATTGTTGAAATATATATATAATGAAACAGATAAGATTAATATGAATGACGCCGCAATAGGCCATAAACAGGATATTTTAAACGAATCGTAAAAAATTTTTTTCAGTATTTTTTTTGCTATCAAAACGTCCCATTCCGGATTGTTCAACCGATTATTAATTTCAATTTTCATTATGTTTTTAGAATCCATATTATTCCTCTCTGTGAGATTTAAATAAATTTATCAGCATTTTTTTTCCTCTGAATAGACGCATCTTGACCGTAGCCCGCGATATCGATAATTCATCGGCTATAGCGGTTTCTTTTTTTCCTGAAATATACAAATTGATAACTGAACGGTATTTCTCGGGCAAATGAAATATTTTTTTTTTTAATAGTTCGATTTTTTCCTTAATAATTTTCAGGTTTGATTTGGAGTCTTCGTTGCAGATTTCATTTTCAACTATTTTGCTTGATAAGTTTTTGTCTTTCGACAATTTTCGGTTCATTCTTAACGATTCGTTTTTCGCGATAGCGTATAACCAAGTGGTTAATTTAGATTCGCCGCGAAACGAATTTTTTTTAAAACTTTTAAAAGCTCTTATATAAGTTTCCTGAACCACGTCGTCTATTGAATGATAATAATCGTCGTAAAGATATCGTTCAACGGCAGATAAAACCACGCCTTTCGTATCATTAATAATTTTTATGAAATAGTTTTCGTCCATTTGATTTTATAAGGCGATTATTTTACAGCATTGCGTTTAAAGCGCGCCGGTTCCGGAAATCCGGATTCTTCTATTCTTTTTATTAATTTTTTACGCTGACTTGCCGACAATTGCTTATGAAATTCGGCGAATTTATTTACTAAAAATTCAAAATCATTTTTTTTGAAATCTTCCACTTTGCGCATTTCATTAATTATCGCCGAGGTATCAATTTCATTTTTTGAGAGCTCGTTGATAAAATTTTTTTTTGTTTCTTCAAATTGGAAAGGACGATTTTTTATTTCATTAATTATTTCTGATTTTATTTTATCAAGCGAATCCATTTGCGATTTTGACAAATCCAATGATTCTATTAAATCGATATGAATGTTGTTAATCATATTTTCTATATCCGGTTTAAATCTATGAAAGGGTTTATTGTTTTTGTGATGGAATAAATCTTCGGAAAAGTAAATTTTTGATAATATCAGACAGGCAAACGCAAGAAAAGCGATTGTTAAAATGTATAAAATTATATTCAATAGTTTTTTCAGATTAGACATTGTTGAACTCCTTTTTAGCGACATTTTCTTTTTATTTTTAAAGTTATAAGATTAGACCTTATGATTATTAAAAAGGTTTCAGATATTTTAGTTTTTTTTACTAATAATTATTATTCGGGAGTATTCTAAAAAAAGTTATGTTAGTTAAAAAAAACAGAAAAATTTAACCGACCGGTATGAATTATTAATCTTTCAGAAACTTAAATCTAAATATTTTGCGAGTTAAACCCGAATAATGCAATAAAAAAAGTGAAGTTTTTCAAAACATATATACGCGCTTGTTAAAACTTCTAAAAACCTGAAAACTGCCAAGTAAAAATTAATGCTTTTGAAAAAGCGCTCAAAATCAATGTTTTTCCTTACTTTCAGCGCTTTTTCAAAATTCTAATGCGGTTTTCAGGTTAATATAATATTTGAAAATCGTTTCACGATTTTCTCAACTTTTAAAAAGTTGAAGATTAAAAAATTGCGCCTTAAAAAGACGCTGTAATTTATATAGGTTTCAAAGCGCTTCAAAAAATATTCTTGCTGTAAATGCAAGAAATTTATTGATAAGATAATAAGATAATAAGATAATTAAACAATAAACAATGTATTTTAGACATTTTAGAGCGGGTCTTTCCGTTTCCTGAATTTTCATAATATGGTTCGCATAAGCCGGATAAACAGGAAAACTATTCATTTGAATTTTTGAGAATAATTTGTATAATTAACCCTAAAACCGCATTAGTGTCTTATCAAAAATATTCTTGCAATTTCAGCAAAAATATTTTTGATAAGATTAATAGCTTTTCCGCGAATGCGGCTTATGCATTTTTAGGGTTCTTGCAGTTTTTACAATAATCGGGAAAATGATTTGAAAAACCGCCAAAATCCAACAGTAGTTTTTGGGATTAAAAAAATGGGAAATGTTAAAACTATTCTTCACATTGATATGGACGCCTTTTTCGCGTCGATTGAACAACAGCGCAATAAGGAACTCAAAGGCAAACCCGTTATAATTGGAGCCGACCCTAAAGGCGGCAAGGGTCGAGGAGTCGTTTCAACCTGTTCGTATGAAGCGAGAAAATTCGGCGTTCGCTCTGCAATGCCTATTTCAAAAGCTTATACGCTATGTCCGCGCGGAATATATCTTTTGCCGGATATGAGCGAATATTGCCGCGTTTCAGGCGTTATATTTAATATTTTAAAAGAATTAACTTGTTTGGTAGAACCGGTCAGCATAGACGAGGCATTTATTGATATTTCGGGTTTGGAAACTTTATTCGGGTCTCCGGAAGAAATTACACAAAAAATAAAATCAGAGATATTCGGAAAGACTGGATTGACTGCATCGGTAGGCGTCGCTCCGAATAAATTTATAGCCAAGATTGCGTCTGATTTGAACAAGCCGGACGGTTTTGTAAAAGTAAAAGAATCGGACGTCCTGTCATTTCTCGAACCGTTGCCGGTTTCAAGAATATGGGGAATAGGCAAAAAAACAGAATACGAACTTAAAATTAAAAATATAAATACCATCGGCGATATTCAAAAAATTGACAAGAATAAACTGATAGAATGGTTTGGCAAACACGGAATACGTTTCTGGGAGTTTAGCCGAGGTATCGACGATAGAAATGTTGAAACAGAATATAAGGCAAAATCAATTAGCAAAGAAATCACATTTGAAAAAGACGTCGGCGATTTAGAACTGATTAGAAAGACGATGCTTGAATTATCGGAGAATATTGCGTATCAGTTGCGCAGGGAAAATATATACGCTTCGACAATTGATATAAAAATAAGATTGAATGATTTTACAACATTCACGCGCGCTCATACAATTTCAAAACCGACCAGAAACCCGAAAATTATTTTTAAAACCGCGCAAAAGCTATTCGGCGATTTTATGAACGAGAAGAAGATTATTGAGAAATCAAACCCAAAAATGTTTCGTCTTATCGGCGTTAAAACGACGAATTTTTCGGATACTTGCGAAAATTCGCAACTCGCTCTTTTTGAAGATGATAAATGTAATGAAGAAGATAAATCGGATAAATTATACGATGCGCTAGACAGAATAAACAAGAAATATAATAAACCGCTGATTAGAGTTGCGGCTTTAACCTAAGCCGAATTTCATCGGAAAAGGATAACCGTATAATTTGAGCTTAATCCTTTTCCGGAAATACGGCTTTATATAATATTCGAAAATCGTTTCACGATTTCCTCAACTTTTTAAAAGTTGAAGAAATTTTTTTTCGTAAACTTATACTCCGTCTCTATCCCTAACTTTTTTTTTGCGTAAAGGCGTCAAATAGTGTTATGTAACGCAGCGCTAAATAATAAATTAGTTCGCGCTGATAAAAGCTCCGGATTTAAGCAAAA
>ERZ795059.167-NODE-167-length-97472-cov-17.007802_pt1 | contig 97472 bp, 76 predicted proteins | sample MGYA00375143_ERZ795059 | MGnify/ENA primary metagenome ERZ795059 (study PRJEB30188, sample SAMN05720168) | activated sludge metagenome | isolation source: Anaerobic digester | place: USA | collected 2015-01-07 ... | reverse complement strand
GCCTCCCAGATCTTCCAACCCTCTGGAAGGCGCAGCGGAAAAATTTCCCTATTTCAGCATCACCATCTTGCCGCGCAACACCTGCGAACCGGCATGCAAATGATAGACATAGACTCCACTGGCCGCCGAACGGCCGTTCCACTCTATGGTATGCACACCGGCGGACAGCTTGCCGTTCTCCAGCCGGGCCACCTGTCTGCCGCTCAGATCGTACACCACCAAAGTCACTTCCAACGCCTTCGGCAGACTGAAACAAATCTGCGTCGACGGGTTGAACGGGTTCGGATAGTTGCCGAACAACACCACCGACTCGGGCAGCGCGGCGCCATCAGAGGATTCCACGCCGGTTGGAACCAGCATGGACAGCACCAGATCCACCTGCTGAGCGCTGTTGCCGAGGTTGATCCTTTCGGCCAGCTCGTTGCTGCCCACATTGCCGTTATAGGTGGCGGCAAATCCCATCTTGACCGCCTGCAGAGTATAGTTGCCCGCGTTCATGCCGGCCAACTGATAGCTGCCGTCCGCAGTGCTGTTGGTGAAGCCGACCGCCTTGCCGTTCTCATCGAGCAGATACACCGTAGCATCCGGAATCGCATTGCCATTTTTGTCGGTGATGCGGCCGTAGACCATGGCGCCGTTGTAGCTGCGGCTGTCCAGGGCGGCTTCTTTGAGGAACAGATACATTATAGGCGATAATTTAAAATTGACATCCATTCGAGGCTCTGTCTCCGTTACCGAAACCAGCGTCGCTTCACTTGGATCAAAGACGTCGTCAAAATACTCTGTCATGTAATAGGCGGAAAAACTTTTCACATAGTAATCGCCGGCCGGCAATCCGGTCAACTGGTAGGTTCCGTCCGGACCGGTCACCGCGGTGTAGAACATCTCCGATTGCGGCCACTGTAAAATCGTCAGGGCTGGTTTGGCGATCACCACCGCGCCTTCGATGGGATGAGCCGAGACCGTTTGAAACCCGGCGGCGTTTCTACCCGGCGAGACGGCATTGCCGGCGTCATCCACGGGCTGAATGCCGTAATCCTGCTCCACCAGGCCGCTGATAACTCCGCCGCCGTCGTGGCGCAATTTCATGCTGAAATTCGCTTCGGTTTTCACCCCGCCGATCACCTGAACCGGCGTCGCCTCTTCCACCACCCAGCCGTTCTGGTAATAAGCGAACCCACCGTTGCAGTAGGCGGAAAGAATATAGGAACCCTCCCGCAAGGATTCAAAGGCAAAGAATCCATTCTCATCCGTGAAGGCGTAAAACGGATAATACCAAAAAGGCCGCATCATTTTGTTGAATTCCATCTTTTCGATTTTGATTTCGATGTACGCTCTCGGGATGGGCAAGCCGGTGGCTGCATCGGTCACAGTGCCGACAATCGCGCCGTATGCCGGTTTAACCGTGAGCTCAAAGTCCACCTTTCCCCGTTTCTCGCCATCGGCCAGCGGCAACTTGTCGGCCAGGTCGGCACTGTCCTTGTGGTCCCACCACTGCCGGCCAAAGTTCTGGTTCTCCCAGTAGCTGGCATAGACCAGGTAGTCGCCGGCGGTCAATTGATCGACCTGATAATATCCGTTCGAATCGGTGCTGGCATAGACAAACGATTGGTTGGCCGCCTCGTCGTTCGATATGGGCGTCACCTGAACGTTGGCCCAGGTGAGCGGCCTGCCTTGGCTGTCAAGCACATAACCATGGATGGAGGAACGGCCGATGGTGATGGGCAGATTAAAATCAATGGCGTCGAGGCAATCGTTTTCATTCACCTGAATGATCTGCGCCTGCTCCACGTTCTCGCCATCCGGCCACCAGCGATAGGCGCTCTGCCAGCCGCTCTGCGCCCAGCAGGAGAGCTGATAAGAGCCGACCGGAACCCGTTCAAAATAATATTTGCCCTCCCGGTCCGTTCTGGCGGACATGCCGAAATAGGGACCTGAGAAGGCCGGATCGTAGAGGCTCTGCAGATAAACCCACGCGCCTTCGAAAGGCTGGCCGCCGCGATCCAGCACCCGGCCGCTGACAGAACCGGCGCCGGATTGAATCCGCATGCGAATATCGATATGCTCGATCTGTTCATCCGCGTACACGGTTACGATCTGCGCCTGACCCGGATCCTGGCCTTCAGGATGATAGGCGTAGTTGGAATACCACGCGTCGTAAAAAATTGCACTGACGACATAGGCGCCCGGCGCCAGTCCCTGAATTTGATACAAGCCGTCGCTGTCGGTCTTGGCGGAATTCTGTTCGTAGAATTCGGGTTTGTCGGGATTGGCGCTGTCCGCACGCGGGATCATGGCCTGTACATGGGCGCCAACCACGGGACGATCGTTTTGATCCACCACCCGTCCGGAGAGGGATGCGCCCATGGACAAGGCGATGTCCGTCAACACACTTTCTCCCGGTTCAGTCACAGGCACCAGCGTGGCCGCGGCGGCATCATAAACATTGTCGTAGAATTCGCCGAGAAACCGCTCGGACACAATCTGGACCAAATAAGACCCGGCTTTCAGTCCATCGATGAGAAAACGCCCGTCCAGGTCGGTTTCAGCCTTGCCAAAGTTAAAAGGCTCGTCCGAGGCGTGCACATAGACGATGGCATGAAAGATAGGATGGCCAGAATCATCCACCACCCGACCGGAGATCCGCCCGGTTCCGGGGCTCAGCTTTTCCATAGTGAAATCGATGTGATCGGTGATCTGGCCTTCCAGCACCGGCACCAGACGCGCTCGGGAAAAATCACTGACATCCGGATAATACTTGTTCACATACCCTTCCGCCCAGATGTTCACATAATAGTTGCCTGCGGCCAGGCTGTCGATCTGATAGGAAAACGTAGAGTCCACGACGGCAAAGCCCTTGTAATTGTACCCCTCTCTGGGCATGGAATCCGTCCAGGCGTTTACATAGACAAGGCCCACATCCGCAGAGTCCAAGCCATGCACCACACCGCGGATGCCGCCCAGAGCGGTTACGATCAATGTTTGCGTTGGCCTTGCAGCGGAAACGCTCGATTGCAGGGCTTCGATTCTGGCCGCCAGAGAGGGATCCATCGGTTTGAGATCCGCGGCAAACACACCGGCGGTCAACAGCAGGACCAACGACAGCGCGCAGGACGACACGACCATTTTGGGGGAAAACATCGTATTCTCCTTTCGGTTCATTTGATCAACGATAAAGCTCTGATTTTTTCAAATTGATTGCCGCTTAAACGGAGAAAATAGACGCCGCTGCTCAGCGGCAGAGAGGCGGCGTCGGCGGCATGCCATTGAATTCGATGCCGACCGGCGGTCTGCCGGCCGCTGAACAGGGTTATTACTTTCTCGCCCCTTACATTGTAAATTTCCAGTGTTACATTCTGATCGCTCGGCAATTCGTAAGTAAAAACGGTAGTGTTGTTAAACGGATTCGGCCAATTGCAATAGAGCTCGAATCGATCAGCCGAGATCGATTTATCCCGCACACTGGTCGCGCTGGTGACGGTAAATTGGCTGCGATACACCAATGGGCCGCCTGAAACCGGCAGGCTGATCACCAGACGATACGCTCCCAACGACAGGTGATCGGTCGGATACACGGCGCGGAACATACAGATCGCACTGTATGGAACCCGAGTGACGTTGTCAACCGTCCACTGCATTTGATCGTTTTCAATGCGGACGATCGGGAGGTCGGTGGGCCATTCCACATGGGCTTGAATGCAGACCCGCAGGGAATCGCCCTGGCTGATCGTCTGGCTGCTGGTGTCGAAAACAGCCTGAACCCACTCTGTCGCCGGTCTGTTCCATGAATAAAAAGTCGGCATGGGATTGTGCGCCGGCAGGTCTGCGATAAAGCTCGAACTCCAGGCGACAGGCTGAGGCGGTGCGGTTGATGTCAGCTGTTCCCTCCATTTCTCATCGGTCAGACGATCGGTCATGGGCTGGGTGAATTCGTAATAGGAATAACCGGCGCCCCTGGTCAAAACCGGAACACCCTCGATGTTGCAGATCACATAAAGGGCGAAAGGATAACCCACCCCCTCCTCCAGAACGGCGCCGAAATCCAGGTCGGTGTGCACGTCGGCGACCACCGGCATGGGCTCCAGCCCCGACTGCTCCGCACCATAGGCCGGGCCGGCCGTGCCGTCCCGGTCAAAAGTGACGATGCGGAACAGCACTTTGCCGAACTCGAAAATCAAAGAATACTCTTGCCCGCTCAGCGGTTTAGAGCTCAACTCCTTCTCCGCAATGGTTTTAAATCGCAGGGCGGTTTCAGTGCACAGGTTCAAGGTCTGTTTAAACTCATCGAACAACAAATTGCGCGTCGACAGACCCGTGGTTAAAAAATCGGCCAGCGCGGCGATACGGCCGAAGAAATGGGGATTGGGTTCCACATACCCCTGCACCATCAGAGCGGTCGGGTCCATTCCGGTTTTGCTGCCGCTCTGTTTGGCGTAAAGAATGGTGTCATGACGCAACTCGGCCCAGGACGCCAGGGCGGCATACAAATCCTTATCCACCCAGGCCGCGGTCTGCATGAAATGGGGATAGCCCTCTCCCTTAACCCACAGCAGCGGCATCAGAGTGTACAACCAGTTCCAGTAGAGGTTCTGCGCCCATGCGGCAGCCGGATAAGCGGCGAATTCTGTTTTTATTGAATCGATCGCTTTGAGATAAGAGGGATCATAACGGTCTTTATCCGGCAGCAGATCAAAGGCCCGCTCGCTGCCCAGCACCTGCATCACATCCAGGCCCGTGGGCATGGTGCGCGTGGCTACGTATGGATACACCACATGGTCGAGTACATAGGAATCCGGAATAAAGCGTTGGCCCATAAAACGGAATCCCTTTGCCGGCTGACCGGGATACTGAATGGCGGCCGCGGGCAAAACCTCTGTCTTTTGCAGAAACCCGGTCAACAGCGCTTCATCCAGAAAAAGGGCTGCGCTTTTGCCGGCGAAATCCGCGCCATAGACCTGCTCAATCAAAGGCAGATAAGTGAGAAGATTGATATCGTCGCTCTTGCCGACAAAGAACACCGTGGGCTGATAGATCTCATCCCAGGCCGTCAGGGCCGGTTGCCCGTCGATCCGCAGCCGTTGAAAGGCCTGCAGCAGCAGCAGAGCGCTGCGGGTGGCCTCACGGCTGAAGGGATCCTGCACGCTTTCACAGGAAAAGGTCATGCGGCCCAGCCACATCATGGAACGGAAATACCGGCTCAGAGCGGATGAGCGTGTGTAATGGCCGCGGACGATATACTGGGTGTAATCCTCATCATAGTGAAACAGGGGCGATTGGACATAGCGAGAGGCGTCCTCGATCAGAGCCAGCTCTTCGAGATAGGCGCCGCCGTTGATCGGTTCCACATAGCTGCTATCCAGCAGCCGTTTGGCCACGATGAGATAATTCAGATTGACGTTCAGCGCCGCGCGGATCACGCTTTCCTCGGATTCCTGATGCTGGTGAATGGTCTCCTGCAGCAGCCCGTCCAGCAGCCGATTGAGCCGGTCGATGAAGCGCTTTTCCTCACAGGTTTTCAAAATATAATCAAAACAGAGGTGAAAGGCGTGCAGCATGGCGTCGCTGGTGACGAAATTAGGGACGCCCTGCTCGCGGTTTTGACAATAGAGATCAAACATCTCATTGCAGCCGGTGGAGCTGCTCAAATGACGCGGACCGGTCGCCGGCGTAACGCAAAAATGGTTCTTTTTCAGCAAGGCAAGAGCCTCTTCCGACAGGTCAAACCGTTGCAGATTGCTCAGCTTTTCCAGATTCGCACCCGGATCGCACGCCGGGGCATCGGGCCGCACGGTCGCCAGCTGCGGTTGATAGACGCCGAATTCCGTGACCACCGGTTCCTCGATCTCCGCCAAACGGTGCTGACCGACGGTTACGGCCGACAGCAGGGCGAGGAAGGAAAAAATCACCAACCGCTTTTTCATCGTTCGCCTCCGAAAAACAGCCTTAAAATAAAAGCCTTGCAAACGCCGGATCGGTTCAATTCTTCGGCTCCATGATCTTGCCGATGAACAATATGGAATCCGTCGCATGATCGCGGATCATCAGCACATAGGGCCGGTCGAGGCGCAGGTAAAACCGGTCGGAGCCGGCGCCGGTCGAGGTGCGCTCGAAAAGGATGGCGGTGACGGCTGCCGCTTCCGTTCCCTCTTCATCGATCTGCAGAAAAGTTTTCTGTTTGACCAGCGAGATGAACAGCCGGTCCGTGGCGCTGATGCCGGAGAAATCCGCCCGACCCGGATCAAAAGCAGACGGCATGCCCAATGCCTTCAGAATGTCGTTCAAAGTGACATCATATTCCACTTTAAGTTTGGGCATTTCCACCGTGCCCTCACGCGGGGTGAACTGCTCTTTCCAGATCGCCCATTGAGCCGCGGTGCAGCGTTGGACGAACTCATCGATGGCCATGCCCTGTTTGGGCAGCATCAGGGTCATGGAAAAGTGACCGTCGCCATAGGGCAGGTCCACCGCGGCCAGCTCGTCGGTCTGGAGATAGGAGAATTTTTCGGTCACCCGCATCATTTTACAGCCCATGGCGCCGCCGCCGGCCAGATTAAAGACGTCATCCCGGGTGTTGGTCTTGTCGAACTCTATCGTCCAGGTCCCCTTGAAATACAGCGCGTTGAGGATCGCCAGAACCGTAGCCGGATCGAGCCGGTCGAGAATTTTGGGAATGCGGCCGTTGGTATGGAGGTCGCACCAGCTATTGATCACCTCCAGGGCGGATGGATCCTTAAAGTTCAGGGCATCCACCTCGGCGTTGAAATAGCGCTGATTCACCTGAATAAAGGATGGCAGCACCGCCAGTGTGTAATCGTTCCAGATGGCGTTGGCGATTTTCAGCGTTACCTTGGGATCCAACGTCGTGAGCACGTCGTAGAGGGCTTTGCAGGACTCATTGAGATCGGCCTGGGTCAAACCGCCGTAGCCCAGCATGGTGCGGATCTCCTCTTCAGTGGCGGTGCGGGCGCCGTTGCAGGCCATGGCCAGCGCCATGGAAGCGCTGAGCGGAGAGAGAAAAACAGTCTCCCCGGGATTTTGCTTTACCGTTTCCTGCAACAGGGTAAAGCTGAACTGGTTGCCGGAAGCCACCACTTGCTTGGCCGCTTTGGAAAGATGCACCGGTGAAACAGTGCCGCCGGAACCGGGAGCATCGATGATGGAACCATCGCCCGTGCAGCCCAGTCCCAGACAAACGACGACGGATAATAGAAAATAAACGGATCGTCTCATCTCTTACCTCGCTGTTGAAAATGATCGTTACTTGTACAACTATATCGATGTCTGATGAATCGGCAATAATATATCAGTAAAAATTTGTCAATTTTATGTTTAGCCTAAATTTTTAATAACCACGAAGTGCACGAGAACACGAAGAAAAACAACCTTACAATTCTTTTAAATATATTAATTTAATGAGGCCTCTCTTTTCGTGCGCTTCGCGCTCTTTGTGGTAAAAATGTTTTGTAGCCGAATAATTTAAAATATTATTTAACGCTCATTCTTGTGCTGTTTGTGAAGAATGCGGATCAGCAGGCCGGCCTGCGATGGCCCGGCTGTCATTGCTTCGGCTCCATGATCTTGCCGATAAACAGAATGGTATCCGCCGCATGATCGCGAATCATCAACAGGAACGGCCGGTCCGCCTGCAGCAGAAATCCGCTTGCCGGCCCTGTCGACTTGTATCCCAGGGTGACGGCCGTGACCGCGGCGGCCTCTGTACCCTCTTCATCAACCTGCAGGAACGTCTTTTGCTTGACCAGCGTGATGTACAACGGCAGGTCTTTGTTGATGGCGGAAAAATCGGCCAGGCCCGAATTAAAAGCGATTGCCATGCCGAGGCGGGAGAGAATATCGTTCAACACAACTTCATATTCCAGCTTTAGCCTGGGCATCATCACCGTACCGTTGCTCAAATGCAGCCGGCTTTTCCACTGCGCCCACTGTTCCGCGCTCAGGCGAGCCGCCAGCTCGTCCACGGTCAGGCTGGATCCCGGCACCAGCAGAGTCATGGAATAAAGTCCGCCGCCGTAAGGCAAATCGACGCCTTGCACGTCATCGGCAGAGAAATAGTCGAACGAGCCGGTCACAGACATCATTTTGCAGGTGACCGGACTGCCGGCCTGCAGGGTGAACAACCTGTCTCGGGTCTGCGATTTATCAAACTCGTAGGTCCAGGCGCCCTTGAAATAGAGCGCGTTGAGCAGCGCCATCAAGTCGTCCGCTTGCAGTTGATCGAGGATTTTGGTTATGCGGCCGTTGGTATTGCGATCACACCAGTCGTTGATAAGGTCGACGGCAGCCGGATTCCTGAAATCCGCGGGGCAGACCTCGGCGTTGAAATAGGTCTGGTTCCGTTCAATGAACTCCGGCAACACGGAGAACGTGTTGTGATGCCAGACCGAGTTGGCAATTTTTGCCGTCACCCTGCGGTCCAGGCCGGTCAAAAGATCATAAAGTCTTTTATAGGATTCGTTGATCTCCGTTCGGCTCAGACCCGCGAATCCCAGCGTGGCGGCCATGTCGGTTTCAGTTTTTCCGGCCGCCCCATTGTAGGCCATGGCCAGGGCCATGGAGGCGCTGAACGGAGAGATGAAAACAGTTGTTGCCCCCTGATCCCGGCTGACTTCTTGAAACAACTTGAAACTGAATTGGTTGGCCGATGCCGCTACGGCTTGAGTGGTTGCGGGAATCGCCGGCAGTGAAATATACCGGCTTTTCCTCTCCAGCGGTCCAAAGGGCGAGGAATCCCCAGAGCAACCGCACAAGGCCAGCAGAACCGGCAACAAGCCCCAAAAGGATTTCATGGCTGAGCTCCGAATAATTATTCAACCGTCACACGAAGCGGCGCGGTAATGCCGCCGGGAACAGAGAGCAGCTCGGCACAGATCATCATCGGCCCGGACAAACGGTTTCCTGATGCATCGCGGCCATCCCAGGGCAGCGCATAGCGGAGCGTCTCGCCCGGCCTGATCCATCCTGTCGCCGCCGGCGGCAGAGTCTCCCTGGATGCGCCCAGCAACGAGACGACGCTGGACGGCGCCAGACTCTTTGACTCTTCGAAATCAACGGGCTGAACAAAGAACCGGTAGATGCCGTTGCCATGGAAGGAAAGAGGGATCGACGCGGGGCCCCGGTTGCTGACCGCCAATTGTAATACCGCCGGTCGGCCGCTTACGATCGACGTGCGATTCGATTCCAGAGCAAATTCCAAACCGTCGTCGATCACCCGTTTCGCCGCGTAATCGAGCAGGGACAGCAGCTGCGCCACCGAGGCGTTGCCCACAAGGTCGTTGGTGCGCACTTTGTTGGAATCCTGACCGCTGTTAAAGGCGATCTCGTAAACGGCGGCGGAAGAATTGGCGCGATCGATCAGCTGTTCCGGCAGCTGCAAAAAATTTTGTTGTTGAAATTGCTCCCGCAGCGCTCTCAGCTCCTGAGCGGAAAACCGGGCTCTCTTTTCCTGATACCGGCTGTGGCCGCGCACTACCGCCAGGCCGTCTTCATGGATCTCCATCGCCTGCCAGGTGTGCACCGGATCCTGAGTGATGACCACCGTCACCATCGGCCGGTCGGCCGACGCCGCCGGCGTGATCAACGGTTCAACCGGTTCAAAGAGGTGCACCGTATCGCAGGCAAGGAGCAAGGACAAGAACAGCAAATCAACCTGCAACAGCCACTGAAATATTTTTTGTCTGTTTTTTTTCATCCGCGAACTTTATACAATTTATAGAATGTACGGGAAACGACAATGCTCGTGTCCACGCTGGTCCCACTGTAGGTCCAGAAATGAAGACCATAGCGGCCGGCGCGTGGAGTGGTGATGGAAACCGGTACATCGATGGAGCCGACCACACAGGGACAGGGCCCGTGGCCGGTCGATCTGCCGAAAATCCGGAAATAATAATCCGTGCCCTGAATCGTTTCCTCAGTCCAGAGATAGGTGTAACAGGGATCGGGCGTCCAGCAGGTCACCTCCACTGTTACCGTGCGCTCGTCAACCACGATGCGGTTGATCCGCTGAACAGGCAGGGGCGCCGCCACCGGCGAATTGATCACTCCTTCATCGCTGCATCCGGTCACAACCGTCAGGACACTCAGCGACAGGATGCGCAGGAATCCCTTTTGTCCATGGCTTGAAACGATCTTGGTCATGCTCCACATCACGCAAATTGAATGCCATACTTTAACACAATGGCGTCCTGGTTCCCGCAAGACAATTTTTCGCGTTAATTAATATAAAATTAATCAGTTGATTGTCAAGGCAAATACCATGAGCAACCTGCGTCCGGCCGCAACCGCCCTTACAGGCCTCAGGTTTCTGACTTTATTTCAGAATTCCGAGGTGTATGCAGCCCAGACCGCCCGTGAAGCGATCAGCCCCAATCCGGCAGCGGCCTTATCCGCCAACACAGGCCCACGAGCTGTTTAATTATTGATTTTTACTTTTAGATGGAGTACCTTTTCATCATATATCCTCATAACGGGCAATTGCCCGCAAAGCCAAAGCCCTTCATGACAGGAAAGCATAAATCATCCATGAACCGTTGCCGGCATCTTTTACCTCTCATCCCGCTTCTCTTTGCTGTTTCCCTTCATGCGGCGGAAATCCGTTCGCTCAAAATCGTCTGGCATCAGGCGCCGCGCTCCGGATCGATCCTCGTCAGCAATGGCCTGCTGCGGTCGTCGCGCGTGGCGCTCGGCAAAGGGAAAACAAACGGAAACCGCTTTTCCGCTGCAGCCCGGGCTCCCTTTGCCCTTGAGGTAAACATCGAGGCGGATGAATATCCCGCCGCCCTGGTCAGCCTGCAGACCGACCAAGATTCCTGCAGCTTTTTTCTCCGCGATGTCCATCGCGATCATCCGATCTTTCTGCCCTTCTTTGGCCTGGCGGTGACTGAGGCGCAGGATCCGCGCGACTATTCCGCCATCGCGTCACAGATACTCAGAAGCGGCCGGCGGACTAAGCTGGAACAGATCAACCAGGCGCCGGAAGAATCCTTTGCCCATGCCGCCGCCCAAACCCAGGAGATGAGCTGCCAGACCTGGCTGGGATTGAGCCGCGACATGCGGACGTTCGCCGTAAGTGAGCGGCTGGACTGGGTGCAGCCGCGTATGGCTGGAACCGAAATCCGCCTGGCGGAGACCAACGACCGGGCAGCGCGCTATCGGTTCATTATGGGCCGGGGATGGGGCGTTCAGACTTGCATCACCCGCCGGCTGGATGAGGGCTGTCTGCCGATTCTGCATGGAACGTTGATCGATGAAAGCATCCGCTACGAATTGACCGCCTTCGCGGGAATGGAAAAACAGCGGCTGCAGCCGCAGACTCTGCGCGGCACCCATTTTTTGGTCGCCGATGGCTACAGCGCCGGCCACACCTTTACCGCGGAGCAGGAGGCGGCCTTCAAGCGCCTGGAGTTGGTTGAGATGAACCAGCCGGAGGAGACGGTTCTGTTCCTGCGCGTGACCGCGGAGAACACAGCGCAGACGCCGCGCTATGCCTTTCTAAAGACAGCGACCCCGTTATCGATCAAATCGGATCAATGGGCGCTGAACCCGACCACCGGCCTCTCTTCATATAAAACCGGCCGCGTCTTTGCCGCCTCGCGTTTGAACGATCGCCCGCTGCCGATCGAAGAGGTGTCGGTGTTGCTGCAGCCGGGCGGCCGCATTCAGCTGACCATGGCGATCCCCAATCGCCCGATCCCGGAGGAACGCGCACGAGCGTTGCAAGGGATCGATTTCGATCAGGCGCTGACGGATTGCCGAGGCTTTTGGCAAGCCAAACTGGCTGCCGCCGCCCAAATCGAGCTGCCGGAGCAACGCATCGAGGAGATGATCCGCGCCGGATTGCTGCACCTCGATCTCATCACCTATGGGTTGGAGCCTGACGGTACGCTGGCGCCGGCCATCGGCGTCTATTGTCCCATCGGCTCGGAAAGCGCGCCCATCATTCAGACCTTTGACTCCATGGGCCGGCACGACATCGCCCGCCGCGCATTGACCTATTTTCTCGACAAACAACACGACGACGGCATGATGCAGAACTTTGGCGGCTATATGCTGGAGACCGGCGCAGTGCTGTGGAGCCTGGGCGAGCACTATCGCTACACCCGCGATGATACCTGGTTGGTCCAAATCGCCCCCCATGTAATAAAAGCGTGCAACTATCTGATCGCATGGCGCCGGCGCAACCTGCGTGAAGAACTGCGCGGCAGAGGCTATGGCATGCTGGAAGGCAAAACCGCGGATCCGGAGGATCCCTTTCACTCTTTCATGTTGAGCGGGTACGCTTATCTTGGCCTCAGCCGGGCGGCGGAAATGTACCAGAGCATCGATCCGGTTCAGGCTGAACGCTGGCGACAGGAGGCGGCGGACCTGCGCCGGGATATCCGCACCGCGGTGTTCGAGGGGCTGGCGAAATCGCCGGTCATCCCTCTGGCCGACGGCACCTGGCGCCCGACTCTGGCGCCCTGGGCAGAGTACCGCGGTCCCCTGGCGTTGCACGCCGACGGCGGCGCCTGGTTCACCCACGGCGCCATGATCACCCGCGACTCTTTGCTCGGACCGCTCTATCTGGTTCTGCAAGAGGTCATTGACGCGCGGGAGCCGGCGGCGGAGTATATGCTGCAGTTCCATAACGACCTGATGACGCTGCACAATGCGGCATTCAGCCAACCCTATTACAGCCGGCATCCCCTGGCGCACCTGCAACGCGGTGAGCCGGCAGCTTTTCTCAAAGCCTACTATAATACGGTCGCGGCGTTGGCGGACCGGCAAACCTACACTTTCTGGGAGCATCTGTACGAAGTCAGTCCGCACAAGACGCATGAGGAGGGATGGTTTCTCATGCAAACCCGCTGGATGTTGTACATAGAAGCCGGCGCCGCTTTGAACCTGCTGCCGGGCATTCCGCGCAGCTATCTGGAACCAGGCAAAAAGATACGACTGAAAAACGTCGCCTCCTATTTCGGTCCACTCTCCCTGGAGGCGTCGTCACACCTTGGCGAAAACAAAATCGTCGCGGACATCGAATGCACTTCCGAGCGCAAGCCCGCGTGCGTGGTGATCCGGCTGCCGCACCCGAATCGACAGACCGCCGAGTCTGTGCAGGGAGGCGTCTATGATCCGACCACCGAGAGCGTGCGCATCGAACCGTTCACCGGACGGGCGCACGTCGAACTTTTATTTGCAAAACAGTAAATTTTAATCAAAAGAGGTTTGCGGCAATGAAAATGAACCGGCTTTTATTTTTCCTGATCCCGGGTCTGGTATCCGCTCAAACCAAACCGGAAAAGCCTTACTACCAGATGACGGTCGCTGAGATCGATCAGGACATCCGCCGGGTCCGCGCCGCCATTGCTGAACCGGCGCAACGCATGACTTACTATTCGGAACGTTTTCTCGACGCACCTTATGAGCTGGTCTGTGAAGGAGAGGGCGAGAACGGCCGCTACGAGACCCAGCCGCTGCTGAACCTGCGCCAGGTGAACTGCATGACCTATTGTGAGATCGTGTTGGCCCTCTCCCTGTCGGACTATTACGAAGAATTTTTCAATGTGCTGCAGCACATCCGCTACCGCCAGGGCATCATCTCCATGGCCGCTCGCAACCATTATACCATGGTGGACTGGCTGCCGGCCAACAAGTGGTGTCTGGAGGATGTCACTAAAAAAGTCGGCGCCAAGGACGTGCGCTGGTCGACGCGCACCATCAGCCACAAAAATTTCTTTGCCGGCAAATCGATCAGCGACATCCCGGTGCTGCTGCCGGACCGAACCACAACGATCGCCTACCTTCCGCTCGACCAGGTGGAGAAACATGCCAAGGCGCTGCGGGACGGCGACATCGTCAGCCTCATTCAGAACCAGCCGGGCATTTTTTCCGCCCACATGCTGTTGATCGTTAAAAAAGAGGGCAAGCCCTATTTCCGCCATGCCAGCCTATCGGCGAAAAAGGTGCTGGACCAGCCTCTGGGCGATTATATCGCAGCCCTCAGCCGCAATCCACGCTTTGTCGGCATGAGTTTCATGCGCATCAAGGAAAAAATCGACTGGATGGACGGCTCGTACACGCACGGCAAATTCCTGGTCAAAACAAAATGAAGCCCTACACCCATTTCGAGTTCTCCGGCCGGTTTTTAAAAAACTATGATCGTTTCAATCACCTGGCCAGCATGGGACTGGATCGCCGCTGGCGCCGCGTTACCGCTGGTCGCGCCGCGGCATACTATCAACAACGAGGCTGGAACGCGCCGGTGCTGGATCTGGCCTGCGGCACCGGCGATATGGCCGCCGCTATTCATCAAGTCCTTCAGGCCGTGGTCATCGGCAGCGATCCTTCTGCGGAGATGCTCGACCTGGCTGCGGATAAAAAAAAACGCTGCGGCTGGAGCAGGTTTCACCCGGTCCGCGCGGTCAGCCGGCTTCCCCTAGCCGACGCTTCCGTGGGCGCCGTCACCTGCGCATTCGGCGTGCGCAATTTCGTCCGGCTGCAACAGGATATGGACGAATGCCGGCGCGTACTGCAACCCGGCGGCCGCATCTATCTGCTGGACTTTTACAAACCGCAGAACCGATTCAGCCATGGCGTGCTGCAGATCTATAAAAAAATCATCGCCCCGGCCGTCGGCGCCCTGATCACCGGACAGGCGAAGCCCTATCGCTATTTGATGGAATCCATGTACGCTTTCCGCACGCCGCAAGCGATGATGGAGGTGTTGACCGTCAGCGGGCTGCAGGCGGTCGATATTCACCCCTTTTTCTTCGGCTTGGTTCACCTGGTGGTTGCGGAGAAAAAAATCTATTCACCCCAAGGAGAGACAACATGACGCCGCCAAGGGTTTACTGGCAATCAGTCAGACCGTTCACCTTTACCATGAGTGTGGCGCCGCCGCTGCTGGGCAGTCTGCTGGCGGTCCTGCAGGTCCCCACTCTATCGTTCAACTGGTTTCATTTCATCCTGACCGTGCTCGGCTGCGTGATCGCCCATGCGGCGGCCAACACGTTATCGGATTATGCGGATTATAAAAAGAGAGTGGACCGCGAGGGCACCTACGGCTCCAGCGGCGTGCTGGTGGCCAAGCTCATCGAACCGGAGAAATTGCTGCTCTGGTCCGCCGTGTTGTACGGCCTGGCTGCGTTCATCGGCGCCTACCTGGTCTGGGCTGCGCCCAACGGTCTTGCGCTGCTCTGGCTCATCGCCCTGGGCGGCGTTCTCGGCTTTTTTTACACCATCGGGCCTTTTCATTTCAAATATCATGCGCTCGGCGATGTGGCGGTTTTCATCGCCTTTGGTTCCGCCATGACCCTCGGCGCCTACATGGTGCAGACCGGTCGCTTCGCCTGGCAGCCGGTGCTCTATGCCCTGCCGATCTCGTTTCTGGTGGATGCCGTGTTGCACAGCAACAATTTGCGCGACATTCAAAACGATCTGGTGGTGGATATCAAAACCATCCCCATCCTGATCGGCGAAGCGGCGGCGAAAAAAATGTACTATGTGCTGGTCTTCAGCGCCTATGCCATGATCCTCATCCTCATCGGGCTGGCCGGATTGCCGTGGCTGACCCTGCTCACTTTTCTGTCCCTGCCGCTGGCGCTGAAATTGATTGCGCGGGTTCATCATAAAGCCGACATCCCGCAAAATCAGTTCGCCATGATCGATGCCGCCACGGCGCAGCTGCACGGCGCATTCAGTCTGCTGCTGCTGCTCAGTCTGCTGGGGAGCCGTTGGCTATGAAAAAATGCGTCCGGCTCAGCGTGCTTTTCGCTTTTGTTCTCTGGTTCCTCGTATTCGTGGTGCAGCCGCTCAACTTTTGGCTGATGATGAGTTTCAACACCCTGTTGCTGAGCGGCATCACCCTGGCCTGCGGCTCGTTGAAAAAAGCGGATCTGCTGCCCAGCGGACGCGATGTACTCATCGGCGTCGGGTCCGCTCTGGCGCTGTACTTGATTTTTTTTATCGGCAACGAAGCGTTGTCTCTGATCGAAAAATGGCTGCCTGGGCTGGGGATCCATAAAAACCAAAATATCGGCAGCATCTATGCCAACCGCGGCAGCCTGCCGCCGGCGGCCGTGGCCGGCCTGCTCTTTTTTCCTATCGGCTTTGGCGAGGAATTTTACTGGCGCGGTTTTGTGCAAAGGTTTTTTCGCCACCGCTTGGGCAAGTGGACGGCGCCGGCGATCACCACCGCTCTTTATGTGGCGGTGCATCTCTGCACCGCCAATCCGGTGCTGTTGCTGGCGTCGCTGGTGTGCGGCGTTTTCTGGGGCGGCCTCTACGCTCTCACCGACCGATTGCCGGCGGTTCTGCTCTCGCACATGATATGGGATCCGCTTATCTTTGTTTTGTTTCCCATTTACTGAACCGGCCGCGCGGAATAAAAACCGAGCCGTGGCGTTGTAAGAGAAAAAATTCGGAGAAACCCGATGAAAAACACCGTTGCACTGATTCTGTTCGCGGTGGCGTTGGCCGTCGGCCTATCAGACTGTACACCCAGCGGCCCTGACAGCGCGTTGAATTTTACCATGCGCACCATTGACGGCGAAGAGCAGTCCCTCACACGCTATCGCGGCAAAGCGGTTTTAATCGTCAACGTCGCCAGCCGCTGTGGCTTGACGCCGCAATACGAAGCTTTGCAAAAAGTGTACGAAACCTACCAGGCGCAGGGATTGGAGATCCTGGGATTTCCAGCCAACAATTTCAAAGCCCAGGAGCCTGGAAGCGATTCGGAAATCAAAGCTTTCTGCAGCGCCACCTACGGCGTCACGTTTCCGCTGTTCTCCAAAATATCCGTAGCTGGCGAGGACATCCATCCGCTGTATCGTTTTCTCACCGATGAAAAGACCAATCCGGGATTCGGCGGCGCGATTCAGTGGAACTTTACCAAATTTCTCCTCAATCGGAAAGGGCAAGTCGTAGCGCGCTTTGAGCCCAAGGTCAAGCCCGACAGCGAAGAGATGACCCGGGCCATCGAAAGCGCGCTCCGCTGACCGTCTGCAGACATGAACCGGCTGAAAAAATCTCTTTTTCTCCTTGCCGCCCTCTGCTGGGGCTGGACCAACGCCGCCGGCGCCCTGGATCTGCAGGCAAAGCTGCAACAGGACATTGAGGATGAGCGCCTGGACCGCTTCTCCCTGATCGAGGCGGCGTTCATCCTCTCCGGCGCAGACACGGAGGATTCCCTCGCAGTGGCCATGAATTGGTATCGCACTCTGCTGGGCCGGATCAAAGAGTATCATTTCGATCCCTTTGACCGCGAAGGCTCCGCGGCCAAGGTGTTCGGTTTCCTGCATAGCTCCTGGTTGATCACCTACCGGGAGCAGGCCACCACGCTGCTGGACGTGATCCGCCACAAGCAGTTCAACTGCGTGGCCGGCACCATTCTCTACAACCTCGTGTGCGCCGATTTAGGCTGGCCCACCGAAGCGTTTGAAACCCCCACCCACACTTACACTCTCTTTTCCCATTTCGCTCGGCGCCTGATGGTGGAGAACACCACGCCCATGGGATTCAACATCACCCAAAACCTGGCCGAGTACTCGCGCTATCTGCTGCAGTTTTATCCTGACCATCGCGCGGCGCAGATCGGATTGGATCGCATCTATGCGCACGAAAATTCCAACGGCCGGGTGATCAGCAACACCGAGCTGCTGGGTTTGCTGGCCTACAACCGCGCCTACCTGGCGGCAAAGGAAGAAGCGTTCGACCGCGCCTACCAATTCGTTCTGCTGGCGCAGAAATTCAATAGGGATTCGCGCTCCAACGTCGACTTTGAGATCAATCTATACCATCGCTGGGGACGTGCGCTGTTCGACAAAGGGTTGTTCTATGAGGCCTTCACCGTGTTGGCGGACGGGTTTTATCGCTATCGCCGGGAGAGTTCGCTGGCACAGAATTGCCGCGTCGCCCTGTTCGGCGCGCTCAATCAGTACGGCCGCCATGGACGATGGGCGGAAAGCCAGGGACTATTGCAGGAGCTGCGGGTGTTGAATCTGCCCATGAGCGAGGAGGACCGGCAGACGCTGCGCGACTATATGCGCCATTGGATAACCCACTTTATACGCACGGGTGAACGGGAGGCGTTGTTGTCCGCGTTGGAATTGCTGCAGCATCTTGGTTTGGATGACGGCTCGTTTGAACCCGAGTATGATCAGGCCGGCGTGTTATCGCGCGGGCGGGATTGAGAAGGAGAGGCGTTCGCTCAGGGCCGATGTTGCACCCAGTATAAAAACGCAAGGTAGAGAATCCAAAAAATCACGAACAGACGCATGCCCAGCCAGACCGTCTTGCCCAATTCTTTAAAAGAGTCCTGCAGGGCGCCGGGCTTGAACAGATCGCCTTTGATCGCCAGCGTGACCACACGTTCAAGGCAGATCAACACGATCACGAAAAATAAAATATTCATGGGAATGCGCACAGAGTTCCTCGAATGTTACAAGATGGAGAATGCCATAAAATAAAAAACACCGGAACAAATCGCAAGCAGATACGTCTTTTCCGCAAAGATCTTTTACACATTTAATGAGGCGATTATGAAAACGATCGGCGCCCTGTTGATAACCTTTGCCGTGGGGATGGCTTGTGCCGGCCAGGACAAGACCGATTTTTCCGGAACCTGGAAACTGAATCCAGCCCAAAGCCGAATGGGCGATCGGCGGGGTCCCGAAGATGCCGGCGGTCCCGATTCAACCATGCGGCCGCCCCGTTTTGCGGGCGATCCGGGCCGTCCAGGCATGGGCGGCGGCCTGATGACCATCACGCAGAAGGGCGACCAGTTGATCATCGAACGCACCATGAAAAGCCGCAGCGGCGAGGACAGAACAGTGCGTGAAACCTTGACGCTGGACGGCAAAGAATGCATCAACGACAGCCGCATGGGAGAAAAAAGCTCTGTGTGCAAGTGGTCGGCGGACGGCAAAACCTTGACCGTGGAATCATTGCAGGTTTTCAATCGCGACGGCCACAGCCGGGAGATGAGAACCGTGGACGTGTATTCGCGGGAGGGGGATCAATTGATCGTCGAATCCACCAGGGACACGCCGCGCGGAGAGCGCAAAACCAGAATGGTCTATGATAAAAACTAGCCCCAACGCAGTCCAGGGCTTATAATCAAAAAAGGCGGATGAGGCATCCGCCTTTTTTTTACCCTGAGGCTAAAGGGCCGACGCGATCAAAACTTTCGCTTTGCCAACGCGGTGAGCATGAGGATGAGCGGATTCCTCGCCTCCTCCTCGATCGGCTGGAGCGCCGTTTCCGCGAGCGTGATGCATCGTTTTATTTCCGTCTCAGCAGCCGGCAGGGCGCCGGCCGCGGTGAACGCGGCGGCCGCCAGTTGCAGTTCCTCCCGGCTCAGCTCGTTTTTTTCCGCCAGCCGGCGTATCTGTTGCTGCTGCTCTTGCGCGCCGTATTGAAACAGATAGGCCATCAGAAACGTTTTTTTGTTTTCCCGTATATCGCTGCCGATATCTTTCCCCAGCATCGCTTTGTCGGAGACCAGATCCAAAACATCGTCCTGAATCTGAAAGGCGCGTCCCAGACACGCACCAAACTCCGCCAGCCCCTGAACCTGCTGTTCAGTGCCATGGCCGAGCAGGCCGCCGATCTCGCAGGCCAGGGAAAAAAGCCGGCCGGTCTTTTTTGCAATCATGCCGTAATACTCATCCAGCGTCACTGAAGCCCTGAGTTCGAATTCCTTGTCCTGGGCCTGGCCTTCGCACACCTCCAGAATGCCGGCGGTAAAGCCGGCCAGCACTCTGGGCAGCAAGGCCGCCTCTACTCCGGCCAACGCGCGGAAAGCCTGGACGAGCAGAGCGTCGCCGGCGAGAATGGCCGTGCTCTCCTCCCATTTTTTATATACAGTCTCCCGGCCGTGGCGCAACTCGTCATGATCCATGATGTCGTCGTGCACCAGAGTGAAATTGTGCACCAGCTCCAGCGCCAAGGCGGCGGGCAGTGCATCGCGGCTGCAGCCGCCCACCGCTTCGCAGGATAAAAGCAGAAAGAGCGGCCGCAGCTGCTTGCCGCCTCCGCTCAGCGAATAGCGCATGGGCTCGTAGAGCGAACGAGGCTCCTGTTCCGGCGCATAAGCGATCAAGCCCGGCTGGATGAGTTCCTTCAAGCGGCTCAGCCTTTGTTGCAAATCCGTTGACAAATATACTCCAAGCGTGGGAGGCCGATAGGTTATGAATGACGAAGAAAAATAAGCCGATGTGGATTCAGATGCAAGTAAAAAGAAAAGGCCGGGATTTTCATCCAGGCCTCTTCGAATGCCGGGGATTGTTCCAGCCGACTATCGTCCGATGACGCCGTCGAGCTTTGCGGTTCCCAGGTCCACGCCATCCAACCGGGTGTTAGTCAAGTTGGCGTTGGTGAAATCGGTCTGCTTGCAGCTGGCGCCGGTCAGATCCGACCGTTCCAGGTGGGCGTTCTGCAGCACTGCTCCGTCCAATATGGCATGACGCAGTACGATCCGTTTCATGCGTCCGCGCCGCAGATCGGCGCGGCTGAGGTCCGCTTTTTCCAGGCTGGAGCCGAACAGGGCGACATGTTCCCCCTGCACCGCCTTCAACTTGGCTTGATCCAGATTGCAATCCTGCATATTGGCTTCACGAATATCCGCTCCGGTGAGGTCGGCGCGAAACAGATTGCAGCCAAACATAAAGGCGCCGCTGAGGTTGGACCCGTGCAGATCAGCGCCCTCCAGGTTGGCGTTCTGCAGATGCGCATCCCGAAGATCCAGTTCGGACAGATCCACCCCTTTGAGGGACTCGTAGGACAGATCAACCCGGGTCAGATCCAGACCGGCCAAAGAGGATCGGGAGCGGATTTTTTCGAGCAGTTCTTCCCTGCTGATCGGGCTCATGGGCACGCTCCTTTGCTAGTAACTCTTCACTGCATCGGCTACCGAAGTGAATTGTTGAAACACCGAATCCAGCTTGGTGATCTGCAATGGCCGCCGTATCCTTTCCGTGAGGTTGGCCAGGCGCAGGTCGCCGCCGCTGGATCGCAGGCTGGTCAAGCCGCTGATCAGCATGCCGAGGCCGGAGCTGTTCATCCAATTGACCTTTCCCAAGTCCACCACCACATTCACCTTTTCCTCTTCAATGGCCTCATCGATGCATTGGCGAAACCGGTCCAGTTCCGCTCCGCCCATCAGATCGCCCGTCATTTCGAGAATGCGCACCGCCCCTTCGGTTCTGGTTTTAATCTCCATGATATTATCCTCCGATGAATGGAAACAGCCGCCTTCAGCCCCGGGCTTTGGGGGAAAGCCGGCTATTCGTAACGCAGCGCCGCAATCGGATCCAAGCGCGCCGCTTCGGTGGCCGGATACACTCCGAACAGCAAGCCCACAAAGGAGCAGAAAATCAGACCGACCAAAACCGTCCAAACAGGTACGGCCGCCGGGATCGGCGACAAGGCCTGCACCAACTTGCCGATGCCGAGGCCGATGACGATGCCGATGACGCCGCCGACTTCAGAGAGCACGACGGCTTCAATCAAAAACTGCCACAAAATATCTCGGCGCTTGGCGCCGATGGATTTGCGGATGCCGATCTCGCGGGTACGCTCGGTCACGGAAACCAGCATGATGTTCATGATGCCCACGCCCGCCACCAGCAGCGAGATGGAGGCGATGGCGATGGCGACGATGCGGACATATTTAGTCATGTTGTCGAAAAAATCCGTAAGCGTGTTGTTGGTGACGATCTCGAAATCATTGTCCTTGTCCGGCGGGACTTTACGCACGGCGCGCAGAACGCCGATGGTCTGTTCCTGCGCTTCCTCCATAAAGCCGGCGTCCAGCGCCTGGACGGTGATCGAGATGCTACGCTCTTTTCCATATAACTTTTGAAAGGTGAAAAAAGGCACCACCACCAGATTGTCCATGCTGCTGCCGAAGATGCTGCCCTTTTTCTCAAACACGCCGACGACCTCGAAGCGCTCGCCCTTGATCTTGATGTGGGCGCCCACCGGACTTTCAGAGCCGAAGAGCTTGTTCAACACGTCCAGGCCGATGATCGCCACCCGCCGGTTGTACTCCAGGTCCTGCTCGGTGATAAAGCGCCCGGAGGCGATCTCATACCCGTTGTTCTCGAGATACTCGGGGGTGGTGCCTATTACGGACACATTGTTGAGCGTTTTCTTATCCTTGTAGCGGATCTCTTGCCCCCAAGTGTCCACATCCGCGCTGACCGCAGCGGCAGCGCTGACCCGCTCCCGCACGGCCATGGCGTGCTCATAGGTGAGATCCTTACGGTTGCGGTATTTCTCCCACCAGCCGTGGCCCATGCCGACCGCGGGAAATTTCTGCACGCTGAACACATTGCTGCCGAGGATGTTGAGCTGATCGGTCATGCTTTTGCGCAGCCCGGTGATCAGGGATTGCATGGCGATGATGGTCATCACGCCGATAATGATGCCCAGCAAGGTGAGAAACGAACGCATCTTGTTGGAACGGATGGCGCCGAGCGCCAGATCCAGACTTTCGCCTACTTGCATCGCAGAACACCTTTACTATAGATCAATCCGCTTCCGGCTCATTCGTACCGCAACGCCTCGATGGGATTCAGCTTGGCGGCCTTGCTGGCAGGATAGATGCCGAAGAAAACGCCGATGCCCACCACAAAAGCCAATCCCAGAAACACCACCCAGAGGGTGATGGCCGCTGGCAAAGGGGTAGTGGCGGCCACCAGCTTAGCCAACCCCACCGCCAGACCGATGCCGATGACGACGCCGAGACCGCAGATCATCATACTCTCGATGAGAAATTGCCACAGGATATCGGTTTTACGCGCACCGATGGCTTTGCGAATGCCGATCTCGCGCGTCCGTTCGGTCACCGACACCAGCATGATGTTCATAATGCCGATTCCGCCCACCAGCAGAGAGATGGCCCCTACGCCGATGGCCACAGCCCACAACACCCGCGTCAATTTGTTGTACATATCGAGAAACATCGACTGTTTGTTGATGGCGAAATTGTTTTCCTTGATCGCCGGCAGTCCGCGGACGCGGCGCATGATGCCGGTCAGTTCATATTCCGCCTCTTCCACCATGGCCGGATTCACCACCTTGACCTGGATCTCGATGCGCCGCCGGGTGGCGCCGAAAACGGATTGGAACGCACCGATGGGCATGATCGCCAATATATCCAGATTGTTGTCGAACATGGTGCCGCGTTTTTCTAAAATCCCGATGACGCGAAACTTGCGGCCGGCAATGCTCACCCGCTTGCCGATCGGATCTTCCTTCTCGAACAATTTGTCCGCCACTTCGCTGCCGATGACCACCACCGCCCGATTCTGATCTACGTCCGACGGGATGAGAAACCTCCCCTCCTCCGGCGTTGCGTTGGCGGTCAGCAGATAATCTTCAGTGGTGCCCACGACAGCCACCCGCTCCAGACTCTTGCCCTGATACTTGATGATGCGCTGGGTGCGCATGACCGGCGCCACCGCCTGAGCCAGCTGGGAGGCCGACCGCACCTCATTCGCCTCCTTGATTGTGACATTGGGGCGGTTGCGGAATTTAAGCCAATCATCGCCGTCCATCATCCACGGCCACTTGCCGATGTACAGCGTGTCGGTGCCGAGGCTGGAGATCTCGGAAGTGAAGGCTCGGTTCAATCCCTGAATCAGGGACACGATGGTGATCACGGTGGTAACGCCGATGACGATGCCCAGCGTGGTCAGGATGGAACGCAGCTTGTACGCCCTGAGCGCCTCATAGGCGATTTTGACGCCTTCTGCGGCATAGATTAAAAAACGGGGCATACGCTACCTCGACATCGATTCATCGCGCTCGATCGAGCCGTCGCGCAGACGAATGATGCGGTCCGAATGTTCAGCGATATATTCTTCATGGGTGACCAGAATGATGGTGTTGCCCTGTTCGTGCAGGGCTTCAAAGATCTCCATGATCTCATCCCCGGTCTTGGAATCGAGGTTGCCGGTCGGCTCGTCCGCCAGAATGATCGACGGCTTGTTCACCAGGGCTCGGGCGATGGCCACCCGCTGACGCTGGCCGCCGGAGAGTTCGTTCGGCTTGTGATGCATACGATCCTCCAGACCGACCTTTTCCAGCGCCTCTTTGGCCAGCTGCCGCCGCTGCTGCGTCGGCGTTCCGTTGTAAATCAAAGGCAGTTCCACATTATGCAGGGCGTTGGCGCGCGGCAACAGGTTAAACGTCTGAAAGACAAACCCGATCTCGCGATTGCGGATTTCCGCCAGTTGATCGTCGTCCATCTCGCTGACCCGGTTGTTATTCAACAGGTACTCGCCGCTGGTGGGCGTATCGAGGCAGCCGAGTACGTTCATCAGAGTCGATTTGCCGGATCCGGAGGGGCCCATAATGGCCACGTATTCGTTCCGCTCGATGGAGAGGTTAATGCCGCGCAGCGCTTCCACACGAACCGCGCCGATATCATAGACTTTGGATAGATTGACCAGTTGAATGAGCATGTGCCGATTCCTTTAAATGAAGCCCTCGCACTATTACGATGCTTTTTTGTCCTTGTCGTCCTCTTTGAACTGCATCCCCTTCTTCTCCTTGACCAGATCGCCGTCCTTGAGAAGCTTGGACAGCGCCTTGTAACTGCCGGACACCACCTTTTGCCCCTCCGTCAGGCCGGAGATAATTTCGATATGGTTGTCATCGCTGATCCCGGTCTTTACCGGCGTCTGCTTGGCGATGTTGTTTTCAACCACAAATACCACCTCCTGCTGCGGCGCTTTTTGCTCTTCGCCCGGCCGAACCGGTTCCTTGTCTTTATGGCGTTGTTTCCCCTTCACGATCTCGGCCGAGTCCGCTTTCACCGCCCGGGCGGTGACGCATTGGATCGGCACATAGAGAACGCCCTTGTGAGTATCGGTGCCGATATCCACCGTGGCTGACATGCCCGGCCGCAGCTTGGCCACATCGGAGGTCACCCGCACTTTGACTTCAAAATTCGTGATCTGCTCCTGCGTGCCCTCGTTGCGGGTGGTGGCGGTGTGAGCGATCTCCGTGACGACGCCCCTGAACGTCGTATCCTGGATGGCATCCACCTCGATGCGGGCGCTGTCGCCCAGAGAGACCAATACCACCTCGTTCTCATCGATCTCCACCACGGTTTCCATCAGGCTCAGGTCGGCGATATTCATGATGACGTCGGCGGAAAACTGCGAACCAACGGCGATCTCTCCCTCTTCCTTGTTCAGTTTGGTCACTGTGCCGTCGATGGGCGAATTCAACCGGGTTTTCTCCAAATCATCGCGGCACTGTTTTAAATAAGCCAGACTTTGATCCAACTGGCTGACCGCCGCTTCCCGAGTCGCCTCCGCTCCATCGAGCTCCGCTTGCGAGGTCAGATTTTTGCTGAACAGGTCCATGATGCGCGCATAGTCCGCCTCTGCTTTTTTCACCGCCGCCTTGGCGGAAGCCACTTGAGAGGCGACCTGCTCCAGCTGAGCTTCGTATCGCTGCCGGTCCAACTCCACCAGCAGTTGTCCCTTTTTAACCTGGTCTCCCTCTTTAACATGAATGGCGATGATCTCTGCCGAGATCCGCGCCGCAATTTTCACATCGGTTTCAGGTTGTACCTTGCCGGAACCGGACACCACTTTGGTGATGTCGCCCTTTTTCACCTCCGCCAGCGTCACATCGATGGCCGCGGTTTTACCCTTGCGCACATTGTAAAAAATCATGGCCGCCAGCACCAGGGCGCCTGCTAAAAAAATGATCAGCTTGGTCTTTTTCGACATGCACTTTCTCCATATCTTGGATAAAAAGAGAAAAACAGAAATCCGTGCCAGGATCAGGCGTCGGCATCCTTATTGGGGAATGTTCTCCACACCCATAACCATCTCCAGTTGCGCCCCGGCGATTTTAGCGTTATACTCGGCGTTGACATAATTGGCCTGCGCACGGGTCAACTCGGTCTGCGCTTGCGTTACCTCCAGCTCGGTGCCTGCTCCCACGCGCCTCTTCTCCAGCTGCAGCCTGAGGTTCTCCTGCGCCGCCTCGATATTTTGCTTGTTGATCTCGAGAATGTCCTTATAAGCCTCGAGCTGCAAAAAATACTGCTTCACCGAAGCCAGGACAGTGCGCTGATTCTCTTGATACGTCTCCTGGGCGATGCGATGGTTGATGGCGGCGCGCTGCACGCCGGCCTTGTCGGAAAACCCGTTGAACAGGTTCAAATTCAAACTGGCGCCGAGGCTGGCGGAGAAATCCCGGTCCAGGCTGGTGCTGTAGACGCGGCCGATGTCGTCGTTGTTGCGGTTATAGGACAGATAGCCGCCGACGGTCGGCAGATAGCGGGTCTGAGCCTGTTTGATGTTGTAATAGCTGGTCTTGACGTTCAAGCCCAATTCTTTGAGCGCCTGGTTGTTCTGCAGAGAGATTCGGGCCGCCTCATCAAAAGTGAGGGTGGGAAAAATCGGATCGGATTGGTCCTCGATAATCTCAACCGGCAGATTGGTGTCGCGCGCCATGGCGTTGTTCAAATTCGCCTTGGCCATCTCCACCACATTTTCCTGGTTCAGCGCACTGGTGCGCTGCGTGCCGAGGTTTACCTTGGCCTGAAACACCTCCGCCTGCGAAGAGATGCCGATATCCAGCCGCGCCTGCGCGTCGACCAGTTCCTCCTCAGCCAGCTTCACCGCTTCATCGTACACCGCTTTGAGGCGGTTGGCCTTGAGCAGTTCATAATAGGCCTCCTTCACCGACAGAATCACCGCTAAACGGGTGTTCTTGACCGAGTGATCCGCCGCCTGCTCCGCCATCTTGGCCGCTTTGATGTTGTACAGCGAACCGAGGTTGAAGATCGTCTGACTCAACGACGCCGAGGCGCTGTGCGATTTCACCTGCTGGCTCTTTTGATAGATCGTCACCTCTTCCTGAATCGGATTGCCGGTGATCGGATCCAATTTGGGAGTCAAGGTCACCGGATCAAAAACATTAGTGAGCTTTTTGTAGACCGAGGCGCCGGAATAACGTACACCGGAACCGAAAGAAGTGTTCAGGGTCGGCAGCACATCGGAATAGGCGTCGGTGACATTGGTCGCGGCGGATTTTAACCGCTGCTCCTCGATACGCAGGCTGGAATTGTTCTTGAGAGCTGTGTGAATACAGTCCTGCAGCGTCATGGGGGCAACGGCCTGGCCGAACGAAGGACCGATGTTCATCGCAAAAAAGATCAAGAGCGTGCACAGGCGTTTCATGCTTTGGTACTCCACAGTTGAAGTGATAATTGGTTACAGGTACGCAGCGCTGGCAAGGGACCGCGGTTTCCCGGTCACATGACCAGAGCAGAAAGGGCAAAAACCAGCAGATTTACCACAACCACGATGGGCCACACTTTTTTAATCTTGAGGTCGCAGACGACTGCGATGCCGATGGAAAGCACCGCCATGGCCCAAATGGAAAAAAGATCCGTGGCTGACATGAGAAACTTGTAGAGAAAGGTCTCACGGCTGGAATCCGGCATAAAGGTAGCCAGACTGAAATGGACGAACAGGTTGCTGGTGGACAGCATGACCGGAAGCTTGATCAGCGTGCCCAGAGCGGTAATCAACAGCGTATACGCTGTGATCGACACCATCTGTACGTAACGGGCTTTGGCGCCCAACAACGTGTTGCTGACAAAGAGCCACACCGCGGCGCCGAGCGCGACAAACATCAGCAGCGGAAAAAGGACGGTTTGAACCGGCGTAAAGGCGCGGAACTTGTCGCCCATGGCCAGAGCGGCGTCGATCTGCTCCGTGGTCAGGTTCTTGCCCTCGAGCTTCTCCATGGTGAGCGTTTTCGCCGCCTGCACCAATCCCGGATCAGTGATCTGGATATAGCCGAACAACCCCATGACCACGGCGAAGATGAGCGCGGGCACGAGCCAATCCGGTTTTACTTTCACCGCCTGAAACGTTTTCTGCGGATTCATGAAAACATTGATAATCCGTGCCCAGAGCCCTGACGGCGACTGGGGGGAAACCACCGGAGCGCTTGATTCTTGATCCATCGGCTTTTCCTCCAGAAAATGTTAAAAGACAACAGTTACAAAGACGTATGGAAACGGTAAAAGTTTCATAACGCTAAAAAAATCTTTGACCAGGCGTGACAGGTCAGCCGGCTTTTGGCAGCAGGTCGTCTTTGATCTTCATCATATAGTCAAACGCCGCATCATGCTCGTTGGGAATCTGACCGTTCAAAATGGCCTCTTCGATGGCGCTCTTGATTTTTCCCACCAGCGGACCCGGCGTCAATCCCAGCGCCTGCATGATCTCCTCTCCGCGGACCGGCGGCTGAAACCGCCGCAGGCGATCGCTCTCCTCCACCTCCTGCATGCGTTTCGCCACACTGTCGAAATTAGCCAGATGCCGGGCCACCAACTTTTCATTGCCCGAGGTGATGTCGGCGCGGCACAGAGTGATCAGGTCGTCCATCTCCTCTCCGGCCTGAAAAATAAGTCGGCGCACCGCCGAGTCCGTTACCCCCTCTTCCGCCAGATGAATAGGACGAAGGTGCAGACGAATGAGCTTCTGGCAATAGTCCACCACCTCTTTGGACAGGCGCAGCCGTTTCCCGATGACCGCCATCATGCGGCCGCCCAGCTCTTCATGACCATGAAAGCTCCAGCCACTGCCCTGCTTGAACTCTTTGGTCTGCGGCTTGGCCACATCATGAAAAAGAGCCGCCAAGCGCAACGGCAATTTGTCCGATGTCCGCGCTACGTTATCCAGCACCTTGAGCGTGTGATCAAAGACATCCTTGTGTCGATAACGGCCGATCTGCTCAACGCCCTTGAGCGCCAGGATCTCCGGCAGAACGATTTCCAAAATCCCGGTCTCTTCCATCAAACGAAAGCCCAGCGAGGGCTTGGAGGCGGCCAGAATCTTCCACAGCTCATCGGTGATGCGCTCCTGCGAAATGATTCTCAGCCGCTCCCTCTGCTGGATCAGTCCCTGTCGGGTTTTCTCCTCCAAACGAAAATGGAGCCTGCAGGCGAACCGAACTGCGCGCAGGATGCGCAGGGGATCGTCATGAAACGTTCGCTCCGGATCAAGAGGTGTTCGGATCACCCCCTGGTGCAGATCGGCCTGTCCGTTGAATGGATCGTACAGTCGGCCAAATTCCCTGGCGTTTAATCCCACCGCCATAGCGTTAATGGTAAAATCACGTCGGGCTAGATCCGTCTGCAGATCCGCCCCCTCCACCTCTGGTTTGCGCGAATGACCGCGATAACTTTCCTTGCGGCCGCCGACGAACTCGAGCACATAATTGCGATAGGAGAGCATGGCAGTGCCGAACTTGGGATAAACCGTGCAGCGACTGTGGTTCAAACGCTCGGCCAGCAGACGGGCGAACGCAGGACCGTCGCCGATGACCACGAAATCAATATCCTTGCCGGCTTTGCCCAGCAGCCGGTCGCGTACATATCCGCCCACTACATAGACCGGCACGCCGACGGCGTCGGCAAAGTCGCCGATAAGAGAAAACAACTTGTTGGCAAAAAATACTTTTTTTCTCATTATTTTCATTGTACATTAAAAAGATCAGGCACCCGGAGTCAGGCAATCCCCCCATCGGTGGTCGCAATGGTCATCGATCACCACCCATGCTTGTCCACTGCAGCCCCTGGGTTCGGCCGCAGTGTTCACTCCTAGAGCGCCTTTTCGTGAAAAATAAAAAATCCTGTTTCCAGTCATTAAAAATTTACAAAAACCAATCGTCAATTCAAAACGGATTTGCGATTACAAATTTGCAATTCATGGCCGAATTTGTTTCATTCCCGCACAAATGTTTCAAGCAGTGACGAAAATTTTACCATGCCTGATTCTATCAGCGGGCCGCGCTTGCAGCCGTTCGCACCGCTGCGGGGATTGAATGGTTAATCAACATATTAACAATTGGTTGTTGTTTTTGTCTTTTTGCGGGACTTTTAACATTATTTAACCGTCCTTGGTCGGTTGCCGCAACCATGGCACTGAATTTGCCCAGAATGATTAGTCCGAAAGCTTTTTCGGCTGTTTTGGGAGGCATCATTGCATCGACTCGATACCAAGAACCAAAGGGAGGCAAAACATGAATAGGACCAAAAGCTACTTACTCACTACGGTTCTACTGCTCCTGGTCATGGCCGTCTCGTCATTTGCGCAACTGGCGACGATTGTCAACCGCGAGACAGCAGATCCGGCCAACAGCGGCTACGCCAAATGGATCAAGATCCAAGTCAAAGGGTCCACCCTGGGCGGGGACAACTTGAACGATCAGTTCTCCGGCGTATCCTTTCTGGTGGACTTGAATTTTGACGGAAACGACAATGAAACCAATCCGTCCGATGCCTTCGGCTGGCAGGATACCTATTCTGTCAGCGGCGACAGCATCGTCACCAGTCCTCCCGGCATAGCCGGCGGCGACCGGGATGCCTATTTTTACATCCCCATTCGCAAGGGTCGGTCGCTGAAAGCCGACTCTCTGTGGGAGGACAACGCAGGCTATAACACCGCGATACGACCGCGGGTCATGCTGGTCAACGCCGGCGCGCTGCGCGTGGGCAGCTTTGAGCTGGCACTGCAAATCGACTCTGGTTTTCGCACCTGCGATGACGGCATCAAGCCGACCATCCGCCACGCCTATTATTATGACGACGGCGCCGGCGGCAAAACGGCTTTTGACGGTTATGTGGACCGGATCGATTTGGTGTGGAGCGAGGATATGCGCACCAGCAACACTCTGGCCACGCCGACCATGTTCTCCGGGCTGGTGAGCACGGAAACGCACATTCAAAGCCTGGTCAGCGTCGGCGATTGGAACGGCACCAAACGCCGTTTTACCGTGTTTGTGAACTCGTCGGATTACAATACCGGCCTGTCCGGCATCCTCACCTATGTGCCGCCTCCGGGCGAAGCGGACAAGTTCCGCGAAGCCAGCTCTTCGCAAAAACTCCATTATGCGGAATCCAATTCTCTGTCACTGGAGGACAAAGCCGGACCGGTTATCGTCCGCGCCAAGACCAAACGCGCCATGCGCCGCCAACCCTTGGCCAGCGCTCTGACCAGCCGGCAGATTGAAGTGACCTTCAGTGAATCGGTCAACATCGAAACCATCGATACCGGCGACACGGATTTTGAAATTTACCTGCCGGCCGGGGACGATGGCACCAATCCCATCTCTGCGGTCATCAGCAGCGCCAGCAACAACGTGCTTGATTTTCAGCTGACCAACAATTTCCCCGACGGCAATGTCACCGGCACCATTCAGTTTATGGCGGACAGTGTGGTGAAGGACTTGCTCAACAACTATAACGGTCTTTCCAACGCCGCCATGCCGCCGGGACGACCGTCGCCGTCCCGCGGCGCCCTGGTCACCATTCAGGACGGCATTCTGCCCAATATCCTGGCGTTCAACACCGTGGACGCCCTGCCTTCTGAATTGGGCACCGGCGGCCTGAACGGCTGGGGCGTTCTGGATTATCTCGAGGTGGTTTTTGACCACGCCATGGATCCGTCCCGCACCAGCACCGAGGGTTTTTCCGTTTCCGGCACCGGCATCGCCGGATTGACCGGAAGCGTGACCTATTGGAGCGCTGCGTATGACACCGTTCGCCTGCGCCTTATCGCCACTACGCCTAAAATCGCCAACACGGGTGTGGTGCCTGTTTTATCCTATTACAACCCCGGCGTTTCCAATGGATTCAGGGATTTCTACAATCAGGGGCTGTGCGAAGACCTGTACGCAACCGATACGATCCTTTCCAGCAACAACGGTTATGCCCTGCAGGCGCGCGATAAAGCGGGGCCGGCCCTGATCAAAGCCTTTACCGCAGGCAAGAAACGCATTCGCATGGTTTTCAGCGAAAAGGTAAACACCGCCGCCTGGCCGACCTCACCGACCAGCAACTCCCGCTTCAAATGGTTCGTCGATGGCTCTCTGTACAACGGCGTCAACGTGTACTATACCGGGCTTTCCGGCAGCAGCCGCGACAGCGTGGTGTACCTCAACCATATGGGAAGCGAATGGACCAAACTGGACAGCGGCGCCATCAACTTTTTCAATCCCAATGTGGTACGAGACGTGGCCTCGACCGGCAACAACGGCAACACCCAGTGGGATGACGATTACAGTCTGAGCAATTCACCGCCGAGCCTGCTGGGCTCCGATGTACCGGTCAAACGAGACGACATCGCGCCGAAATTGCTTCAGCTGGAAACCGTGGACAGGGACTATGACGGCAAGCTGGATCATCTGCGTCTGGTGTTCGATCCGGAATCACCGGTTTACCCGATCAAGTCCTTTCGGCCGGCCAACTGGACCATCACCGGCTATGACGGCACCAAACAAAACCTCGGCGTGGACCTGAGCGTTTACCCGGGCTCACCGGACTATGTAGATACCGTGGAAGTTTATATTCGCTTCAATGAAACCATAGGCTCCGGACCCTCTCTCACCCCCTATGGCGGCGACACCGGCGATGTGCTTTTTGCTCAAGTCGCCGCAGGCCTGGGTTTTGCCGACTGGGCGGACAATGTGATGCGAGCGTTGCCGGATCCGCTGATGCCGGTTCGCGATAAAGCAGGCCCGGCCATCATGGCCGCACGCACCATCAGCACCAACGAGGTGCAGGTTGATTTGAGCGAGGACATCGATGAAGGAACGCTCGGCAAATGGGATTTCTATCTAAATATGGGCGTGGATTATGAGATCAGCTGGGTGTTCGACAACGTAGCGGAAAGCAGCCCCGGCCGGGTTTGGCTGCACGCGGTCTCTCAATCCTGGTGGCTGCCGAATCAGGAGGGTCTGCTCCGTTTTTATCCGGAACAGGACGGCGAGGTCTATGACCTGGTGGGCAACGTCAACCAGCAGACCGCCTCTTTCACCGTACGTTCGCACTCGGCCAGCCAGTTCGATATCTCGCTGGTCCCGGACGGAGAGATCTATCGCGGCGTTCCGTTCACCATCGAGGTGATCGCGCGCGATCGCTACGGCAATGTGGATGAAAATTTTCCGGAGCAGTTCACCCTTTCCAGCAATCTGTCGCAGGATCACATCGATCTGCCCGACGGGCTGCAGAGATTGCACAACGGCATCGGCTATTTCACCATCACCAGCTATGAAACCACCACCAATCTGCTGCTCACCCTGACGGTGCAACACGACAGCTACGACCGGTTCTACAGCACCTCGGATCCGTTCACGGTCATCGATCCGACCATCGATGCGCCGAACCGGCTGACCGTCAGCGATGTACCGGGCGATCAGGGCGGCTTTGTCAACCTGACTTGGGATTTTTCCGCCAATCACCCGGGATTCGGCGTGCAGCCCGCCGTCAGCTTTTATGAGATCTTTTTCGAACAGGGCGGAAAAATTTATACTTATACAGAGACCATCACTGCCACGGATACCACCGGCACGGCCCGGGATTCGATGCGCGTCAAGCTGTTCTTCGGCAACCAGGATTCCGCCCGCTTCTGGGTGCGTGCGGTTTGGGATCCCAACAAAACGATCTCCGCTCTGTCGGCCGCGGCGAGCGACGGCTGGCTGACCCTGGAAGACCTTCATCCGGTCCTGCTGCGCGACCGCGGCCGGCCGGTGATCTCCGGCAAACGCACAGCGGACGCCGCCATCACCGCAGTGCAGAGCGAAAAGCTCATGTCCGGTACGGTCATGGGCAGCGGCCGGGCGATCGACAACATTCCGCCGAAAAAACCCGCTGCCATTGCAGCGGACAAAGCCGGCGTTACGGTACAACTGCACTGGCGCAAAGTGACCGACGGCATCAACAACACCCCCGAGCTTTTCGGCGTGCGCTATCAGGTGTTCAGCCATGGAGCCAAAGCTCATTTTGATCCTGAAAGCGAAGGGGAGCTGGTCATCACCACAGCAGACACCACGTTCAGCTTTAACGGCCCGGAATTGCGCAAGTACTTTTGCGTGCGCGCCATCGACAGCGACAATGAATCCGAAATCACCAACCGCGTCGGCAAGTATGGATTCACCATCAACCGGCCGACGGTTCCGACCCAGACTGCTTACACGTATCTTTCCCTGCCGCTGATCAACGGCATGCTGACCAAAGCCAGCCAGGTGGCCGCTTCGGTCGGCAGCGTGGTGGCGGTGGTCAAACTGGATTCAACCACCAACCGGTTCAGCAAGGTCTTCATCCCCGGCATCAGCCGCGCCAAGGACGATTTCACCCTCAGCGTCGGTTCACCGGTGCTCGTTGCGGTCAACCATTTGGCGGCTGAAGACTGGTTCATGACCGGCGCCGTGCCTGATCCCGCTTCCATTCAGTTCCCCATAAACCGGAGCGCTGCGGGCAAATACACGGAAATCACTCTGCCTCTGGACAAGCTCGCGATTCAGAACGCCTCCGGTCTGGCGGCGGCCATCGGCGGCGTACGCGCGGTGCTCAAGCTCGATCCGGCGAAGAATCGCTTCAGCCAGGTCTACATTCCCGGCATCTCGCGTCAAACGGAAAATTTCTCCATCGCCCCTGGTGAACCCGTGCTGATCAACGCCAGCACCAGCGCACCAGCCACATGGCCGCAATAAGCGAGTCAAACTGGGGGGCGGCCTTCGCCTCCCCTTTACCCAGAACTGTTTGGAGGTTATACCATGAAATACAGAACGCTTATAGCAACGGTCATGCTGAGCTTTATACTGGGCACGGCCGGAATTGGGTTCGCCCAATTGGACAACATCATCTATGGCACGGTGCAAAATCCCGATGCCTCGATTCCTTTGGAAAAAGAGATCGTCTATCGCGCCTATCTCACCAGCGATATCGCCGATACGACAGCGGCGGATTCCTGCTCTGATACCGGCGGCTGGCAGATTAACCTGATGGATTTCGCCGCGATTCTGCCTTCCTGGCAGGCCGGCGATACCCTAGTGGTGCTGTTCACCAACATCGGTACCGGCACCTTTGCCGGCGCCCGGAGCTCCAGCCGCTATGTAACCAAGAGTGAAGCGGAAACCGGCGGACTGCAGAACGTGGGCAATACCGCCCTGCCGGTGGAGATGGTCTCCTTTGCCGCCGCCTGTCGCGATCGCGGCTGGGGCTATGAAGTGGCCTTGGACTGGAAGACGGTCAGCGAGACCAACAACTTTGGTTTTGAAGTGCTGCGCAGCCAAAACGGCCAGACCTTTGAAAAAATCGCCTTTCTCTCCGGCGCCGGCTCCACCACGGCCGCGCAATCCTACAGCTATGTGGACAAAGACGTGGTCAGCGGCAAATATTATTATCGCCTGAAACAGATCGACACCGACGGCCAGGTGATGCTCTCCGATATCAAGGAGATCAACTTGGCTGTTCCGGATCGTTATGAACTGGGCCAGAATTTCCCCAATCCCTTCAATCCCACTACGGAGATCATGTTCAAGGTGAAGGAAGAGGGACGCGTTCAGCTGGTGGTCTTTGATCTGCTCGGCCGAGAAGTGGCCACGCTGGTGGACGGCAAGCTCGCCGCCGGCATTCACAAGATCAATTTCGACGGCCGCTCCCTGCCTTCGGGCATGTATCTGTATGTAATGAAAGCGGGCTCCTATCATCAGGTCAAGAAAATGGCGCTGATCAAGTAGCCCCGGCCTTGATCCAGACCGGCGTCCGGGGTTCACCGTCGGTTGCCGAGGTCGAGATGCAGCAACCATCCGTTCGTTCCTCCCAAACGGATACCTCCCAAAGGCCTGCGGTTTTTCCGCAGGCCTTTTTCATACAAAAGCGCCGCCCCTTCCGGAAAAACCCTTGATTCTTTGAGGAATTTATCTTAATTTGACATGTTTTAGCTCTTTAGCTCATCCTAACAAGAGGAATCCGTATGGGAATGATGAATAAACTGCGCGAAGGCACCAAGACCATCCTGATGATTCTGGTCTTTGCCTTCATTGCCACCATTGTCGTGGACTGGGGTATGGGGGGGCTGAAACGGGACACCCCCCAGGGCGTCATCGCCTCGGTAAACGGCAATGAAATTCACTATGAAGAGTTCACCCAACGCTACCAAAACGAACTCGCTCAGCATCGCGAACAATCGGGCAGCGATCCGGAGGGCTATCAGCTGCAGCAGATCGAAAACCAGGTGTTCGAATCCCTGGTGCAACAGCGCCTGCTCAGCGCCGTGGTCAAAAAGGTCCATCTCGACGCTTCCGACGATGAGATCCTCGAAGAGATCTACAACAATCCGCCTCAGGAGCTGCGCCAGAACCGAGTGTTCCAGGACAGCACCGGCGCCTTTGACATGAAGAGTTATCAGGCCGCGCTGGACAATCCCGGCGCCGGCCAGTTCTGGACCGCGGTGGAAGACTATCTGCGCTCCTCCCTGCCCATGCGCAAACTGGACAACCTCATCCGCGCCTCGGCGGTGGTGACCGAAGATGACGCCCGGCAGGAATACATGAAGCGCAACCTCAAAGCCAAAGCAGAGTATGTGCTCTTTTCAGCGGATCAGTACGCCGCCGGTGCGGCCGCCCCCTCTGAAAACGAAATCAAAAAATATTATGATGAAAACAAAAAAGATTATAAACAGGCGGAACAGCGGATCATCGATTATGTGCTGCTAGAGTTCAAAGCCACCAAAGCGGACAGCGAGGCGATCCTCAGCCAGGCCGCCGATATTATGACGGAGGCCAAATCCGGATCCGACTTTGCCAACCTGGCGCAAATCTACTCCCAGGACGCCGGATCGGCCAAAAACGGCGGCGATCTCGGCTGGTTCGGCAAAGGCCAGATGGTCAAGCCCTTTGAAGAAGCGGCCTTCGCAGCCGCCAAGGGCGAAATCGTCGGCCCGGTCAAGTCCCAGTTCGGCGTGCACATCATCAAAGTCGAAGATAAAAGAATCGAAAACAAGGAACCGCAGGTCCTGGCCAAACATATCCTGCTCAAATATGAGATCAGCCCCAAGACGCGGGAAAACCTGCGCGAGGAAGCGGCCTATCTTGCCGAGGCGGCCAAGGAATCCAACCTCGCCGCCATCGCCAAAGCGGAAAACCTGGTGTGCAAAAAAAGCCAGCCGTTTTTCTCCGGAGCCTTTATCCCAGAAGTGGGCATGGAATCCCGGGTGAACAATTTCGTCTTCCGCAGCAAAAAAGGCACGGTCAGCGATGTGTTCCAGATCGAACGCGGCTACCTGGTGCTGCAGGTTCTGGACATCCTTCCTGAACACGTGAAAAGCCTGGCGGAAGTGAAAGAACAGATCGTCAACAAACTCAAACACGAAAAAGCCATGGCTGCGGCCAAAGAAAAATGCCAGGCGGCCTACAGCCGAGCGGCATCCGCAGCTTCGCTGGCCGCCGTGGCCGCGGAAAACGGACTGACCGTACAGATCACCGATTCTTTCCCCATGACCGGCTATGTGCCCAATGTCGGCAGAGAACCTGCGTTCGTGGGCGCCGCCTTTGCCCTGAATCCCGGCCAGGTGTCCAAGCCGGTGGAAGGCAGCCGAGGCTACTTTCTCCTCCGCCTGCTGGAGAAAAGCAGCTTTAACGAACAAGAGTTCGCTTCGCAAAAGGAAAATCTCAAAACCCAGATCCTCAACCGGCGGCAGCAGAGCATGTTCGGTCAGTGGTATGCGGCCTTGAAAGAGAAATCCAAAATCAAAGATTTTCGCAAAGATTATCTATAACCGCTCGGTTTGATGCACCAGGCGATCCGTTCGACGGGTCGCCTTTTTTTTTGCCCCGAATGAAGGGCGGAATAGACCGAAGAAAAAGACTGTTTAGAATATAAATAGGACTAAAATAGTCTTGATTTAGGATGCTCAGACTTTCGAGAAAAACCGAATATTGCATTTTGGCTCTGCGCCATCTCTCCCGCCAGGGGGATCGGAGCGCCACGGTCAAAGACCTGGCCGCTGCGCTCGACCTCTCCCGTCCCCTGCTGGCCAAGCTGCTGCAGGAACTGGCGCGCAAAAGAATCGTGGTCTCCAGCCAGGGCGCTTCCGGCGGCTTTAGCCTGCACAAGGATCTGCGGCGGCTGTCGCTGATGCAACTGATCGAAATCATCGACGGCCCGGTCAGCCTGACGGCCTGCCGACGCGGCGGCCGCATGTGCTCCAGAGCGCCGGGATGCACGTTAAAAAAGTCCCTGGCCGTGGTGGAGGCGCGCATGCGCCTGGTGTTGAAAACCGTTAATGTGGCGGATCTATGAACGACGATGCAAACGCCCTGGAACAGCTCGCTCGGCAAGAGTACAAATACGGCTTTACCTCCGATATCGCCGCCGAGCAGGTCCCCAAAGGGCTGAACGAAGAGATCATCCGTATGATCTCGGCCAAGAAAAACGAACCGCCGTTCATGCTCGAATGGCGGCTGAACGCATTTCGCCATTGGCAAAAGATGAAGGAGCCGGCCTGGGCCAACGTACGCTACGGAACCATCGACTATCAGGACATCATCTACTATTCGGCGCCGAAATCGCACAGCGGGCCGAAAAGCCTGGCCGAGGTCGATCCAGCCATTCTCAGGCTGTATCAAAAACTGGGCATCCCCTTGACTGAACAGGAACAACTCGCCGGCGTAGCGGTCGATGCGGTGCTGGACAGCGTATCCGTGGCCACGACCTTTAAGGACAAGCTGGCGGAATTGGGCATCATCTTTTGTTCTTTTTCAGAGGCGGTGCAGCAGCACGCCGACAAGGTGGAGAGGTATCTCGGCTCCGTGGTGCCGTATACGGACAACTTTTTCGCCGCGCTCAACTCTGCGGTGTTCACCGACGGCTCCTTCGTCTATGTGCCCCTGGGCGTGCAATGCCCGATGGAGCTCTCCACCTACTTTCGCATCAACGCCGCCAATACCGGCCAGTTCGAACGCACGCTGATCATCGCGGATGAGGGCAGCAGCGTCAGTTATCTGGAGGGCTGCACCGCGCCCATCCGCGACGAGAACCAGCTGCACGCCGCCGTGGTCGAGCTGGTGGCGCAAAAGGACAGCCGCATCAAATACTCTACGGTGCAGAACTGGTATCCGGGCGACCAGGAAGGCAAAGGCGGCGTCTACAATTTCGTCACCAAGCGCGGCCTGTGCGCGGGCGATCGCGCCAGAATCTCCTGGACCCAGGTGGAGACCGGCTCCGCCATCACCTGGAAGTATCCGGGCTGCGTGCTCAAAGGCGATGATTCGGTCGGTGAGTTCTACTCCGTCGCCTTGACCACCCACCGACAGCAGGCGGACACAGGCACCAAAATGGTGCACATCGGTAAAAACACCCGCAGCACCATCGTATCCAAGGGCATCTCCGCCGGATTCGGCCAGAACAGCTACCGCGGTCTGGTCAAAATGACCAAAAGCGCGACCAACGCACGCAACTTTTCCCAGTGCGACTCGATGCTCATCGGCAACCGCTGCGGCGCACACACGTTCCCCTATCTGGAGGTGCATAACCGCACAGCCAAGGTGGAGCATGAGGCGACAACGAGCAAAATCGGCGACGACCAGATCTTTTATCTCAACCAGCGCGGCCTCAGCCGGGAGGATGCGGTCTCCATGATCGTCAACGGTTTTTGCAAAGAGGTGCTGGCCGAGCTGCCCATGGAGTTTGCGGTGGAAGCGAAAAAGCTGTTGAGCATCAGCCTCGAGGGCAGTGTGGGCTGATGCATCGGAAGAGCGATTAATTTTTTTAACTCGTAGAAGAGCCTCTTTCACGGAGCAAATACATGTTAGTCATCGACCGCCTTCACGCTTCCGTCGAAGGCAATAAAATACTCAAAGGCATCAGCCTGCACATTCTGCCGGGCGAGGTGCACGCGATCATGGGCCCCAATGGGTCCGGCAAGAGCACCTTGGCCCAGGTGCTGACTGGACGGCCCGAGTACACGGTCACCGCCGGCTCTGTACATTTTCAGGGCAAGGATCTGCTGGCCATGGCTCCAGAGGAGCGGGCGCGTGAAGGGCTTTTTCTCGCCTTTCAATACCCAGTGGAAATCCCCGGCGTCAACACCTCCTACTTTCTTCATACCGCGTTGAACGAAGTGCGCCGCCATCGCGGGCTGCCGCCCATGTCCGCCGGCGACTTTATCAAATGGATTCGCGAAAAAGCCGCAGGCGTGGAAATGGATTCCTCCTTCCTTAACCGCTCGGTGAATGAAGGTTTTTCCGGCGGCGAAAAAAAACGCAACGAGGTTCTGCAGATGGCCGTGCTGGAACCGCGCCTGGCGGTTCTTGACGAGACCGATTCAGGACTGGACATCGATGCGCTCAAAATCGTCGCTCAGGGCGTCAACCGTCTGCGCCGCCGGGAGAACAGTTTTCTGGTGATCACGCACTACCAACGGCTGCTGAACTATATCGTTCCGGATGTGGTCCACGTGCTCTACGACGGCCGCATCGTCAAAACCGGCGGCAAAGAGCTGGCCCTGGACCTGGAGGCCCATGGCTATGATGAGATAAAAACACAACAATCCCTCAGGCCCTCATGAAACCTTTTGCTGAACTCTTGGCCGGGTGGGAGAAAAAAAATCAGACCCGGATGCCGGAATCGTTGCAGGCGCTCAAACAGACTGGACGGGAGCAATTTTTCCGTCAAGGACTTCCGACCCGACGCCATGAAGCATGGCGTTTTACCGACATAGAGCAGATCAGCGAGATCGACTGGCGCGCTGCGGCTGCGCCGCCGCTCACAGGGGCGATCGATCTGCTGCGGCCGCTGACCTACTGGGACAGCGACGCGTTTCGCCTGGTCTTCGTAAACGGCCGTTTGAATCCGGAATGGTCCACACGCCGCACGGATATCAAAGGATTACGTCTGACCACGGCAGCGGAGATTTTGCAGGGCAACGGAAAAGCCGCGTGGCAACAGCACCTGGGCCGGATTGCCGATTCGGCGGAGTTTCCGTTCACCAGCCTCAACACCGCTCTGTTTGAACAGGGCGCTTTTATCGAGGTGGAGAGCGGCGTTGAACTCAGCCGCCCTATCCACCTTTACTATGTCAGTGTGGGCGACGGCGCAGCCGCGGTGCATCCGCGCAATCTATTTGTCCTCGGCCCTTCCAGCCGGACCACCATAGTGGAAACGTTTATCGGCCTTGGCGGTTATCTCACCAACCATGTTTCAGAATGGCTGTTGCACGACAACGCTGCGGTGGATCATTATAAAGTGCAAAGAGAGGCGCTCTCCGCTTTTCATGTGAGTCGGACAGCGGTCCATCAACAGGCTAACAGCCGCTATCAATGCCACGTTTTTTCCTTTGGCAGCCGTCTGGAGCGCACCGATCTGACCGTGACTCTGGACGGCGCCGAAGTTGAGACCGGGCTGGATGGGTTATACCTGGCCCAAAGTGGACAGTGGATCGATCATCATACGCTGCTCCACCACCAGCAGCCTCATGGCAACAGCCGTCAATTATACAAAGGCATTCTAACCGGCGAGGGCGGAGCGGTGTTCAACGGCCGCATCAAAGTGTCGGCGGACGCGCAAAAAACCGACGCGCTGCAATCGAACAAAAACCTGCTCCTCTCCGACGGGGCGACGGTACACGCACAGCCGCAGCTGGAGATTTCAGCCGATGATGTGCGCTGCACCCATGGCGGCACAGTCGGACAACTGGATCCAGAGGCGCTGTTCTACCTGCAGACCCGTGGATTAAGCCGAAAGGACGCCGTCGGTTTGCTCGTGCACGCCTTTGCCGGAGAGATCGTCGACCGCATTCGTACGCCAATTCTGCGCGGGCAGGTGGAGACCTGGGTGCACGAGTTTCTGCAGCGGGAAACAGAATGAAAACGGAAAAGAGCGACACAGAGCGCCGGGAGCAGACGATTCATGCGCTGCGCCTCTGCTATGATCCCGAAATTCCGCTCAACATCTACGATCTGGGTTTGATCTATGATATCGATGTGGACGATCCTGATCGCATTTCGATCCGCATGACCCTCACCTCGCCGCACTGTCCGGCGGCGGAAATTCTGCCGCGTCAGGTCAAAAAGGCGGTCGCCGCGATGACCGGCGTGAAAGAAGTGGCTGTCACTTTGGTATGGGATCCGCCCTGGAGCATAAATCGTATGAGTGAAGAGGCCCGGCTGGAGTTGGGCTGGTTGTAAGCTGGGTCAGAACTGTTAAGTGCATACAGGAAAAAACGATGCCCTGGATTTCATTGATGGCTTTGTCCGAACTGGTGGAGAACATCCCGCGTTCGGTCAGAGTGTCCGGAAAAAAGCTCCTCGTGCTGAGGCAAGGGGATCGAGTGTACGCGATGGAGGACCGCTGTACCCATGAAGACAATCCCCTGGTCGACGGCGCTGTGAGCGCTGGAAAAATCGCCTGTCCCAGGCACGGCGCTCTGTTCGATCTGGCGTCGGGCGCAGCCCTGACGCCGCCGGCGTACGAGGCGGTGAACGTGTATCCGGTGACGGTGGAGAAAGATGTGGTTCAAATCGATGTAACGAAAGAGACCGGTTATGGCTCTTGAGGTGGATAAAATCCGTCGGGACTTTCCCCTCTTTCAGCAGGCGGATAAAGAAGGCTGGGTATATCTGGACAGCGCGGCCACTTCGCAAAAGCCTCGAAGCGTGTTGGCGGCCATGAATCAGTTTTACGAGCAGGAGAACGCCAACGCCCATCGCAGCAGCTATGCGCTGGCAGAGCGAGCGACGCTTCGTTATGAAGCGGCGCGGGAACGCGTTCGCAGGTTCATCAACGCGGCTGCGACCGAAGAGATCATCTTCACCCGCAACACCACGGAATCCATCAATCTGGCTGCTTTCGGCTGGGCGGGCAAATTTCTTCGCCCCGGCGATGAGATTCTGATCAGCGAAATGGAGCACCACAGCAACCTGGTGCCGTGGCAACGGGTGTGCCAAAGCACTGGCGCACAGCTGAAATTCGTCGAGTTCGACGAACAGGGCCGGTTAGTCATGAAGCAGTTCCACCAGCTGCTGGGGCCGCGCACCCGACTGGTCGCAGTGGCGCACATGTCCAACAGTCTGGGCACCATCCATCCGATGGAGGCGATGATCGCAGCCGCGCATCGAGCCGGCAGCCTGGTTTTAATCGACGCAGCCCAAAGCGCCCCCCATGCCCGCCTGGATGTGCAGGCTTTGGACGCGGACTTTATCGCTTTCTCAGCTCATAAGATGCTCGGCCCCCTGGGCATCGGCGTATTATATGGCCGGCGTTCATTGCTGGAGGAAATGGATCCGCTGTTATTCGGCGGCAACATGATCGGCCGGGTCGAACACTTGAAAACCACCTGGAACGATCTGCCTTGGAAGCTGGAAGCCGGCACGCAGAATCTGGCCGGCGCCGTCGGTCTGGCGGCAGCCCTGGATTACCTGGACGAACTCGGCATGGAGGCGATCGAAGCGCACGATAGGATGCTCGGCCAGATGGCGATACAGCAACTTTGCGCCATCCCCGGTATTCGTGTGTATGGCCCGCCGGACGCTCACGGGCCGGTGGTGTCGTTCAACCTGGAGAACATTCACCCCCATGATTTGGCCACCTTTCTGGACCAGGAACGCGTGGCGGTTCGCTCCGGCCATCATTGCTGCCAACTGGTCATGAAACGGCTCAGGGTGGCGGCCACGGCGCGTGCCAGTTTCTACCTGTATAACGATGAGGAAGATGTACGCCGGTTGGCCGCCGCGCTTTATCAAGCGAAGGACTATTTCAAAAAATGGCTCTAGATGAACTCTACCAGGAAATCCTGCTGGATCATTACAAACATCCGCGCAATAAAGGTCGAGTGGAAAATGCCGATCTCTCTGTGGAGCTGAAAAATCCGTTTTGCGGCGATGAGATCCTATTGACCGTGCGTTTTGAGCAGGATAAAATTTCCGACATGGCCTTTGAAGGCCAGGGCTGCGTCATCAGTCAGGCGTCCGCTTCATTGATGACCGAAAAGATCAAAGGACTTGGTATCGACGACGCCAAGCAGGTGATCGAGCGGTTTCAGCGCATGCTAAAGAGGGAGGAGGACGAGCACAGCGACGCGGTCTGCAGCGCCGCCTGCCGTCACCATGCGTCGGATGAAGAGCTGGATGAGTTGAACGCCCTGCAGGGCGTTTGTGAGTACCCCTCGCGCGTCAAATGCGCGATGCTGGCCTGGCGATCTCTGATGCAGGCCCTTGAGCAAAGAAAGCAGACCCCTTAAACCGCGGCGGACAGACTCGTCGCTCTACTCGGACTCGATGCTGGGCGCCGGAAAGGAGATGTGAGGAAAGCAGGGCAGGGTTCCATCTTCATACATCTCCCGGGCCTCTTCCTCATCGCGTGGAAATACGTTGCAAACCTCTGGTTTGACATCGAACTCATGCAAACGGCAGCCGCGCGCGTTTTCTTTCAAGAACACGCAGCCGCGTCCGTTCGTGCGGGTGCGGTAATAAAGCTCTCCGTCCTCCTCGGTCGGACCGGTAAAATCCTCGGCCGTGGCGTAGCCATCGCGGATGAGTCGTTCGCGCTCTTCCGGCCGCACGTCCACGCCGTAAAAACAACAAGCGTCGTGACAGGGGAAATTCAAGCAATCAAAGACAAACGCTTCCTCGCTCATACTCTTACCTTTTCAGTTGTGGTTTGCCTGCAGCCGGCTGAAGAACCACGGCGGCGCGCCTTTGCGGCAACTCGATGCATGGTCGGCATGATATAATTACATTGCAAAGTCTTACCAGGTGCAGCGTCCCGTGTCTCGATCAAAAATCCGGTGATGAAAACACGGCATGGCGCCTTCCTCATACATCTCTTGTGCATCCTCCAGATCATAGGGAAAATAGATGCAGATCTCCGGCTTGACGCCTTTCGCATGCAGACGGCAGCCGCGGTCGGGATGCAGAAACACACATCCTCGTTCAGTCACCTGCGTGTGATAATAGACGCCGTCCTCTTCAACGATCGGATGAGGATCAAAATCCTCCTCGGTCCCCAGTCCGGAGGCGATGATACGATTCTTTTCCTCTTCCGTGGCACGCACCCCCAGGCGGCAGCAGCCGTCCTGGCAGGGAAAAGTCATACAGTCAAATGTCATGAGTACCTTCCTTGAAAAAAATTCAGTCTTTAATATAAAACTTTTTTATTTGTATTGCCAGAGGATATTTGTAATTTTCAAAAAAAATATACAACACCAAGGCCATGGAACTAATCGCCTACTTAAAAACATTGTTCGGCGACGAATTGCCCGCCTTTCTCGCCGCCGCGCCGGAACCGCCGACGGTAGCGGTGAATGTGTTTAAATGCGATCGCAGGCGTTTTGTCCATAAACTGGACCAGTGGGGGATGAGTTACAGTCCGCATCCTGTAGAACCGGCAAGCTATATCCTCGAATCCGATCCCCTGCCGCTCAGCCACACGCTCTCTTTTTTTATCGGCGATTTTCGCTATCAGGGCGTCTCGTCGCAGCTGCCCGCTTTGGCTCTCGATCCACAGCCCGGAGAGACGGTGCTCGATCTTGCCGCTGCCCCCGGCGGCAAATCCATTCAGATCGCCGCGTTGATGAACAACCAGGGGCGCTTACTGTTGAACGACTCGTCCCTCAAACGCATGGAACCTTTGATGGCCAACCTCAGTCGGGCGGCAGTGGTCAACGATGTGCTGCTGAATCTGCCCGGACAGAAGATCGGCCGGCTGTTGCCCGAGTTCTTTGACCGGGTTCTGGTGGATGCGCCGTGCTCAGGTTTGAACTTTTACAGCGACCGGCTGCAGCGACAGCAGTGGAACGCTCATTATCTGCAGACGATCGTCAACATTCAGGAGCAGCTGCTCATCTCCGCGGTCAAGGCGGCCAAGGTCAACGGCGTGATCGTGTATTCGACCTGTTCCATGACGCCGGAAGAAAACGAAATGGTGCTGCAGCGCATTCTGCAGCGTTACCCGGTGAGGGTGGAGACTGCGCCGAAGTGGACGCTGCGTTCAGCCAGGCCCGGGTGGCGCTATTATCAGGAACGGGCTTTTCCCTCCGACCTGCAAAAGACGCTGCGCATCTATCCCTTTCCAGATCCCATGGAGGGCTTTTTCCTCGCGCGTCTGCGCAAGACCGCAGGCCTGCCGATCAGGCCGGTGAACCAGCCGGTCCGCTGGCTGCCGACCCAGCGCTTTGATGATCCGCGAATTTTGCCCATCCTGACCAATCTGCACCAACTCTGGGGCATCGAACCGTCCTTCTTTGCACCCTACCGGTTCCGCGTCAATACGCACAAACTCTGGCTTACCACGGATGCCTGGCCGGAGATCCCGGACACGGGTCTGGTCAAGACCGGCCTGCCCCTGGCAGTGAAAAAATCCCATTTTTGGAAGCTCACCAGCAGTGCTGCCCAGTGGTTGAGCGGCCGCATCACGGCCTCGCTGATGGAGCTCTCCTCCAATCAGCTGCACCAGCTTTTAAGTAAAGGGGAAACACCCCATCCCGGTGAGGCTCTGCGCTATTACGCGGCCACCCGCCATGGCAAGCCCATCGGCGTGGTTTCACAGTCACATGGAGTGCTCAAGTTAAAGATTCCCCATTCCTTCAAGTTGGTGCAGGATGCGGACGTCTGACGGCCGCATTCCGGTTGCCAAGACCTGCCAGTCTGTCGCCCATGTCCAAGCCGCTTTTTTGCTTGTAAATGCTGACACGTTTTAATATATTTGCTTTCAATGGAGCAAAAATGCACACGCCGGGGGCTGACAGGAGCCGGCGCCTGATTTCTGTTTTTGAGCACTCTAACAAGGAGGTCGGAAATGCAATCTATTCGTACAGCGATCATCGGTGCGGGTTTTATGGGCCCGACGCACACGGAAGCGCTGCGACGCCTCGGCATCGAGGTCGCAGGCATTCTGGGTGTGGATGAAGCCGAATCGACCAAGGCGGCGCAGAAACTGGGGCTGCCCCGGGCCTATTTAAGCTATACCGAAGTGCTTAAAGATAAAAACGTCCATGCCGTTCATATTACTACGCCCAACCGGCTGCACTTTCAAATGGCGCGCGACGCGCTTAAAGCCGGCAAACACGTGCTGTGCGAAAAACCGCTGGCCATGAACACGCGCGAGACCGCAGCGCTGGTGGATCTGGCCAAGAAAAGCAAACTCGCCGCCTGCGTGAATTACAATCTGCGCTACTATCCGCTGTGCATGGAAGCGCGCGAGATGGTGCAGGAAAACCGGCTGGGCAAAGTGCATTCGATCGTCGGCAGTTATGTGCAGGATTGGCTGCTTTATCAAACGGATTACAACTGGCGCATCCTGGCGGAAGAGGGCGGCAGTCTGCGCGCCATCGCCGACATCGGCACCCATTGGCTGGATATGGTGCAATATATCACCGGACTGCGGGTCGTCGCCCTGTGCGCCGACTTGCTCACCATCTTTCCGATCCGCAAACGGCCTAAAGGAGAGGTGGAATCCTTTTCCGGCAAGGTGCAGAAAATCCAGGCTACGGAAGACATAACGGTCAACACCGAAGACGGCGGCGCCATTCTCCTGCGCTTTGACAACGGCGCCAAAGGCACCCTGTTCGTCTCGCAGATCAGCGCCGGCCGCAAAAATTGCCTGCGCTGGGAGATCAGCGGCAGTAAGAGCGGCGCTTATTGGGACAGCGAAACGCCCAACGAAATGTGGCTGGGCTATCGCGACAAACCCAATGAAAAGCTAATCAAGGATCCAGGCCTGCTTTCCGAAGCAGTGCGACCCTACGTGAGCTATCCCGGCGGCCACAATGAAGGCTATCCGGATACATTCAAACAATGCTTCAAGGCTTTTTACGCCTATATCGCCAAAGGCGATTATAAAGCCAAACCGACTTTTCCGACGTTTTTGGACGGTCACCGCGAACTGGCCTTGTGTGAAGCCATCGCCAAAAGCAACAAAAAGAACAGCTGGGTGACTGTGGAGTAAACCGCAGCCTGCCGCAGCGGTTTCATCAGCAAGGAGCTTGTCATGAAATTGGGATTTGTCAGCGCCATTCTGGGGGAATTGGATTTCGAGCATGTGCTGGCCTTTGCGAAGGAAAGCGGTTACTCGTGCGTTGAAATGATGTGCTGGCCCAAAGGCAAGGCGGAACGGCGCTATGCCGGCGTAACCCATATCGATGTGACAAACCTGGACAAAGCGGCGGCGAAGAAGATGCGCAGCAAAGCCCTCAAATCCGGGATCACCATCAGCGGGTTGGGATATTATCCCAACCCGCTGTCTCCGAATCCGGTGGAGGCGGCGGTTTACATCAAGCACCTTCAGGAGTTGATCAAAGCAGCCGAACTGCTGGGGGTTCAGGTGGTCAACACTTTTATCGGCCGTGATTGGACCCGAAGCGTGGACGACAATTGGCCGCGGTTCAAACAGGTGTGGCCCGGATTGATCAAATTCGCCGAAGAACGCGGAATCAAAGTGGCGATCGAGAATTGTCCGATGTTTTTCACCAAGGACGAATGGCCGGCGGGCAAGAACCTGGCGCATGCGCCGGCCATTTGGCGTCGCATGTTCGAGGAAATTCCGTCGGATCATTTCGGTCTGAACCTCGATCCTTCCCACCTGGTCTGGCAACAGATCGACTATTTGGCTGCGGTGCGCGAGTTCAAGGAAAAGATCTTTCATGTGCACGCCAAAGATTGCCGCGTGGATCAGCACCGGCTCAACCAGGTGGGCATTTTGGCCTGTCCGCTGGAATTTCACACCCCCAAGCTGCCGGGGTTGGGCGACGTCGATTGGGGCCGGTTCATCTCTGTGCTGGGCGACAACGGATACGACGGAGCGGTCTGTGTGGAGGTGGAGGATCGTGCGTTTGAAGGATCGTTGCAAAGCCGCAAGATTGCGCTCTTTCAGAGCGGCGCCTATCTGCGCCAGTTCATTGCCGAGTGAATGCGCTCCTGTTTTTCACGGCGACCCGATGGGTCGCTTTTTTTTTTACCGATCTGCGATGACCTTTCGCGATGAGGCCGTCGCCTGGTCTCCAAGCTCGAAAAACCTCTAGCGTCAATATTCAGCGATGAATTTGTATATTTCCACCCAACCTCGGGAGCTTGGCAACGAAAAAATATTAAGGCGGTTCCAACGCAGCCGGCGCTCTAGGATTTTTCCTCCAGTCGGACCAGCTCGCCGCTCAATTTGAGCAGTTGGATCTCGTGGATTTTAGCCGAATACTGGGCGCTGATCAGACGGCTTTCGGCATCAAGGTATTTGACCTGAATATCGCGCATCTGCAGCGCGCTGATGCTGCCCAAGCGGTATTTCTCCATGGAGATGGCCACGTTTTCCCGCGCCACCTGAACGTTCTCCCGCTCTATGTCGATCAACGCCATGTTGGCCTGGTAGTGTTGAAACAGACGGGTCAGCTCCGCTTCCAGCTGGTTTTGCAGCTCCAACACTCTCAGTGCTTGGCTGCGTTCCATCACTCGGGCGTTTTGCCGATTGCGATGGATCGAGAATCCATCAAAGAGTGTATAGCTGGCGTTCACGCCGTAATTATAGCCGTGGCTTTTATTGCTGTGCATAAGGCCGGATTGCGATTCGGAACGGGCAATGGTGTAACCGACGTTGACGCCGAGGCGCGGCAGCATGGGCGCGCAGGCGGCTGCCACATCGAACTCTGCTGCCCGGTGGTTCTTCCTCGCCCACAACAGATCGGTATTGTGCTGCAGCAGTCCCTCCCGCAGGTCCGGCAACGTCAACCGGCGGGAAAAAGAGATGGTATCCACCACTTCAAAGTGCAGGTCGCCGGCGCGGCCCAACAGCTCGTTGAGCGAGGTCCTGGCATTGTTCAGGCTGATCTCCTGGTTCATCAATCTGGAACGATCCTGGTTCAAATCGACCCGTGCGTTGAGCAGATCGAACCGGGATTCAGAACCCATCGCATGCTTGGCCTCACTGATTCTCATCCGCTGCTCCGAGATCGTCACCGCCTCCTCCAGAGACTGCTGGATCTGCTTCTGTCGGAGAATGTCATAATAGGCTGAAATCACCTCGTTCAGCGTCGTTTCCACCGCCCGGCGCGCCTCCAATTCACCCATATCACGAAACTCGCGCAGTTTATTCAGGTTGGCGAACATGGCCAGACCATCGAACAGCGTCCAGTTGAAATTCAACGCCAGGTTCTTGGCGTCCGAAACCGCGTTGGTGCGGTCGATCACATTGCCGGTGACATAGGTCTGTTTCGAATTGCTGACGCTGTGGGTGGTGGACGCGGTCGCGGCCAGTTCCGGCAGCATGCCGGCGTTGCCCGGATGGAAGTTGTTGCGGCTGATCTGCGACTCAGTGCGGGCCACGCGGATGGCGTAATTGTGCTCCATCGCCAGCTCGATGGCCTGGTCCAGGGTCAACCGTTCCTGGCCCATAGCCCCCGTTATCAGCAGCAGTGAAAAAATCAGCCAAAGCCGCTCAATTTTCATGATGATGTTTCCTATTCCTTAACCTCAAGATATTCGAACGAACGGTGGCGTTTGGAGAGATAGCTGTAGATCGCCGGTATGATGAACAGCGTCAGAAACGTTGAGAACACCAGACCGCCGCACACGGCGATGCCCATGGGAATGCGGCTTTCGCTGCCGGCGCCCAGAGCCATGGCGATAGGCAGGATTCCGAGAAACGTGGACAGACTGGTCATCACAATGGGACGGAAGCGGGAGACCGCAGCATCCTGAATCGCGGACATGAGGTCCAGCCCCTGAGCGCGGCGCTGATTGGCGAACTCGACGATGAGAATGCCGTTTTTGGTCACCAGACCGATCAGCATGATTAAACCAATCTGGCTGAAAATATTGATGGTCTGATTAAAGTACCACAGCGACAGCAGCGCGCCGGCCAACGCCAAAGGCACGGTGAACATGATGACGAACGGATCGCGAAAACTCTCGAACTGGGCCGCCAGAATCAGAAAAATCAACACCAGTGCGAGGAAAAACGCAAACAGGACGCTGGAGGAGCTTTCGCTGAAATCGCGCGACGGACCCGTGAGCTCGGTGCGGAACGAATCGTCCAACACGCGGTCGGCGATCTCATCCATAGCCTGGATGCCGTCGCCGATGGTCTTGCCGCGAACCAGGCCGGCGGACACCGTGGCAGCGACATAGCGATTGAAACGGTACAGAGTCGGAGGGCTGCTTTGCTCTTCCAGCTCCACCAGATTATCCAGACGCACCATCTGACCGTTCTTGTTGCGCACATAAAGCATCTTCAAGTCCATCGGTTCATCGCGATCGCCGCGGCCGAGCTGACCGATGATCTGATATTGTTTGGCGTTGCGGATGAAATAACCCCAGCGCCCGCCGCTGTAGGCCAGCCGCAGCGTCTCCGAGATGTCCTGAGTGGAAACCCCCAGAGTGCGGCTTCGTTCCCGGTTGATGACCACCTGAAGTTCCGGCTTGTTGAACTTTAAATCCGTATCGACAAAATTGAATATGGGATTTTTACGCGCCTCCTCGACGAACTTGGGCAACGCCTCCTTCAGCTTTTCGAAATCAGGCGCTTGGATCACATATTGCACCGGCAGAGAGGAACGCCGGCTGGTGCTGAGCGACTGATCCTGGGCGACAAACGCCCGCGCACCGGAAAGGCGGTTGACCTTGGGCGCCAGCTCCTCGGCGATCTCCTGCTGGCTGCGGATTCGTTCTTCAGGCTCCTTCAGGGTCAAACGCATGAACCCGCTGTTGGAGGCGCCTGCGCCCATGGCGGTCATGCTGAAAAGCGAGGCCCGCTCCGGCACCGCCTGCTCCACCACCTGCTCCAGCTCATCCATATAACGGCTCATGTATTCGAACGACAGCCCCTCCGGCCCGGTGGCGCGAATCTGAATGCTGCTGCGATCCTCGTAGGGCGACAGCTCGCTGGGCAGCGCGATCCAGGTCGCCACAATGATCAGCAGAGCCACGGCCACACCCACGAAGGCCCAGTAGCGATGCTGCATAAAACCCGCCAGAGCCCGGCGGTAGGTCTCGGTGATACGAGCGAAAAACGGTTCAGACCAATAGTAGAAACGGCTGTGCTTTTCCTTTTCCCGCAGAATGCGCGAGGACATCATCGGCGTCAGCGTCAGCGAGATGAACGCCGAAATGATGATGGATCCGGCGAGGACGATGCCGAATTCCCGGAACAGGCGGCCGATCAATCCTTGCAGAAAGATGACCGGCAGGAACACGGCCGCCAGCGTCACCGTGGTGCTGATGATGGCAAAGTAGACCTCCTTGGAGCCGGAGATGGCCGCCTGCAAAGGCGGCAGATGATTTTCGACTTTGGCGTAAATGTTCTCCAGCACCACAATGGCATCGTCCACCACCATGCCGATGGACAGAACAATGCCGAGCAGCGTCAACACATTGATGGAAAATCCGGCGGCGTACATGATGAAAAAAGAACCGATCAACGAAATGGGGATGGCGATCACCGGAATGACCGTGGTGCGCCAATCGCGCAGAAACAAAAAAATGATCAACACCACCAGCGCAAAAGCGGTGATCACCGTCTCCGCCACTTCCTTAATGGATTTGCGGATGTACTTGGTGTTGTCAAAACCGATGCTCAGTTTGATGTCCGGCGGCAGATCCCGCTGCATCAGGTCGATGCGCCGGTAAAATTCGTCGAGGATTTCGATGTAGTTGGCGCCGGGCTGGGGGATCAGCACCAGGCTGACCATGGGTATGCGATCCCGTTTGACCCCGGAACGATAGTTTTCCGGGCCCAGCTCGGCATAGCCCACATCCTTGAGGCGGACGATGGACTGACCGCTTTCCTTGATGATGAGATTGTTGTACTCTTCAGGGGTGTTGAGCCGGCCCATGGTGCGCACCGTCAACTCGGTGGCAGCTCCGTCGATGCGGCCGGAGGGCAGTTCCACATTTTCCCGGGTCAGGGCGGACTCGACATCCATGAGAGTGAGGTTAAATGCGGCCAGCTTGCCTGGATCGAACCACAGTCGCATGGAATACATTTTGCTGCCCCAAACCTGCACTTCGCTGACGCCCGGAATGGTGCGCAGTTTTTCCCGCAGATTGTTGGTGGCAATGTCGGTCATTTCCATTAGATCGCGGCGATCGCTCATGACGCTCAGATTGCAGATCGGCACGGCATCCGCATCCGACTTGGTGACAATGGGCGTGTCCGCGTTGCGCGGCAAATACTGCATGGCGCGCGAAACACGGTCGCGCACGTCGTTGGCCGCCGTCTCCAGATCGGACTCAAGATTGAATTCCACGGTGATGCGGCTTCGGCCCTCACGGCTTGAAGAGGAGAGTGTGCGAATCCCTTCGATGCCGCTGAGGGATTCTTCCAATGGTTCGGTGATCTGCGACATGATGACGTCGGCGTTGGCGCCGGTGTATGAGGCATCGACCGTGATGATGGGCGGGTCCACGCTGGGATACTCGCGCACGCCTAGACGTGTGTAGCCGATGAAACCGAACAAAATGATGACCAGGGACATAACAATGGCCAGGACGGGCCGGCGGATACTGGTGGCAGATAGACTCATGGATGTGGGCTCCTAGTTCAATTCTGTCACCTTGACAAGGCTGCCCGGTCGCACCTGCAGCAAGCCGGTGGTCATCACGGTATCGCCGGCAGCCAGGCCGCTGACGATTTGCACTTTGTCAGCGGTGCGCAATCCGATCACCACGGTCTTGTCAAAGGCCCTGCCGTTACGAACGACAAAGACCGATTGATTTTGTGCATCGGGGATCAGCGACTCACTGGGAATCATCAACGCGTCCTCCAGCTTTTGCAAGGTGATGCGAACCTGGGCAAACGCGCCGGGTTTAATGCGGCCGTCGGGATTGGGACAAAGGGCGCGGCAGCGCACGCTGCGAATGTCAGTGTCGATCTGCGGCTCCACGGCATAGATGCGGCCGCTGTACTCCTCGGACTCGCCCTGCACGCGGAACAGGACCGGCTGCTCTTTGGACAACAACGATTGATAGCGCTCCGGAACGGCAAAATCGATCTTGACCGGATTGATCGAAACCAAAGTGGCGATGCGGCTGCCGGCGTTGAGATACGCGCCCTCGCTGACTGAACGCAGGCCGATCACGCCGTCGAACGGCGCCTGGATTCGCGCTTTATCGATCTGCGCCTGAATCAATTGCACATCCGCCTTTGCGGTGTTCAACCGGTTGAGCGCTGCTTCATACTCCTCCTGGCTGATCGCTTCGATGGCCAGCTGCTTTTTCTGCCTCGCTTCGGTGTCCTGGGCCAGCTTGAGCAGGGCCGAAGCACGGTTGAATTGCGCCTGCAGTTCAGCGTCATTGATCTGCAGCAGCAGATCTCCTTTGCGCACCCGGCTTCCTTCACGGAAATTGATCCGCGTCACTCGGCCGGAGATCTCACTGGTAAGCGCCACCGATTCATTGGCAAGGATGGATCCGGTGGCTGAAATTTCGTTTTCCACATCCTGGGGTTTGACTTGATAAGCGCGCACCTCGATCACCTCGCCGCCGCGGCCGCCGCTCTGCCGGCGGTCCGCTGCCGCCGGTTTGGCCCAAGGACGCCATTTATTCAACCCCAATAATAAAAGAACCAGGCCCAGAATGAGCCAACGGACTGTTTTCTTCATAGTGCATCCTTGCGCAATGTTACACCCCCCGGACAAATCATCCTTGATTTAAACTTTTAATATAATTATTTTTTATTTTAGATGGAACAAGAAAAAGTCGACGGCTAAACCGAACAGGCTTTTTTGCCTGGCATCACACCAAGAGGCGGTTATGCAGGACACCGATAAGGACGCGTTGTTTGAAATGCTGCGTTCCCGTTTGCACCATGTGATTCCGGTGGCGGAGATACGCCATAAAGCGGAAATCGCGGCGGAGATCAACCGGCTTAAAAAAGAGCGCCATGCCGTCATATTAGGACACAACTATATGGAGCCGGCGCTGTATCTTTCTGTGCCGGATTTTAAGGGCGATTCGCTGGAGTTGAGCCGCCAGGCGGCGAAAACGGATAAAGACCTCATCGTCTTCTGCGGCGTCCGTTTTATGGCCGAAACCGCAAAAATTCTCAATCCGGAAAAAACCGTGCTGATCCCTTCCCCCAAAGCCGGCTGCTCGCTGGCGGAAAGCATCACCGCAGAGGATGTGCGCCGGCTCAAGGCGCTTCACCCCGGCGTGCCGGTGGTGACCTACATCAACACCTACGCCGACGTAAAAGCGGAGAGCGACATCTGCTGCACCTCGGGCAATGCGGTGCGCGTGGTGCAGTCGCTGGCAAACGATCGAGTGATTTTTTTGCCCGACCGCTACCTGGCCGGCAATGTGGCGCGGGAAACAGGCAAACGCATCGTGTTCCCAGTCAAAACCGCAGCCGGGTTGCAGCCAGCGGAGCCCGGCCTGGAATACGCCATGATCGGTTGGGACGGCAAATGCGAGGTCCACGACCAATTCACCGTCGAAGACGTCGAGGACATCCGCAAACAATTTCCCGACGTGGTCATTCTGGCGCACCCCGAATGCCGACCGGAAGTGACTGCAGCGGCGGATTTCTCCGGCTCCACCTCGGCGATGATCAAGTACATTCAACAAAAAACGGCGCCGCAGTTCCTGCTGCTGACGGAATGCAGCATGGCGGACAACATCGCTGCGGAGAATCCGGACAAGGAGATGCTGCGGCTCTGCAGCGTCCGTTGCCCGCATATGAACGAGATCACCTTGGAGCAGACCCTTCTCTCCCTGCAGCGAATCCAATATGTAGTGCATGTTGAAGAGTCGATCCGCCGGCGTGCACTGCGTGCGGTGCAAAGAATGTTGGAGATCGGTTGAATGTCCTCCTGCCAGCGAGGACGCCCCCTGCGTCATCAACTCCTTTAATCATGGTCAGTGTTCATAATCAGAGGTTCACCCTTATCATGTCTAAGCTCACGCGATTATAAAGCCATGAATCCTTGTGTTCAAGTCATACCCCAGATCGGACTGGATATAGGTTCCGTCGAGGCCAAACTGGTCCTTCTTTGTTCGCACCCCCCTGCCGCCGACTTGGCCGCACGCTTTGAACGGATTCGTCCCTTTGGTGCGGGTTGGCTCCTCGCCGGCCGCACCGCAGTAGCCGGCAATCCGGAACAAGCGGCGCTGACCCTGCTGGAGCTGGTCCGTTCCTGGCCGGAGCCGCTGCGAATACTAATCACCGGCAGCCACGGGCGAATACTTTGCGAGCGCTTGCAGGCGCCGCTGATCAACGACTTTAAGGCGATCGGACGCGGCGTGGCCGCTCTTCTACCGCAGGTCAAAACCATTCTGGAGATCGGCGGCGACCATTCGCGTTATCTGCGGATTCGCCTGAACGAGGATTCGAGCGAACCTACCATCGTGGACTATGAACGCAACGGCGACTGCGCCGCAGGCACCGGTTCCTTCATCGATCAACAGGCGCAGCGGCTGCGCTATCAAATTGACGAGATCGGCCCGCTGGTATTGAGCGCCGATATCGCGGCCAACATCGCCGGCCGCTGTTCGGTGTTCGCTAAATCGGATATGGTGCATGCCCAACAACGCGGCTACTCTCCGGCCGCTATCTTTAAAGGATTGTGCGAAGCCGTAGTGCGCAATTACAAAGGCGCCATTCTTCGCGGCAAGACCATCGAGCCGCCAGTGGCCTTTATCGGCGGCGTGGCAGCCAACGCCGGCGTGGTGCAGGCCATGCGCAGCCTGTTGCACCTGCAGGAACATGAACTGATTGTGCCGCAGGAGCATGCGTTCATCGCTGCTCTGGGGTGCGCATCGCTGGCCGGCGCCGCGCCCTTTGACTCGAAAAAACTGAAAAACAAAACGCACATCGCGTTGAACGAAGAACAGAGCTATCGGCCGGAAAAACTCACCACCGATCTGGTGGTCTTTGCCCAGCCTCCAGTACGGCCGCTGCCCTCCGCGGGCCGGCTGAGCGTGTACTTGGGCATCGATGTCGGCTCCGTGAGCACGAACCTGGTTCTGCTGGACGAACAGGGCTGGGTCGTGGACGAAATCTATACGCGCACCGAGGGCCGGCCGGTGGAGGTTGTACAGCGGGAGCTCGCCGTGTGGAAGGAAAAATGGGGCGACCAGGTGCGCGTGCTCGGCGTAGGCGCCACCGGTTCAGGCCGCGAATTGGCGGGTGAACTGGTGGGCGCGGATACGATCAACGACGAGATCACCGCGCACAAGACCGGCGCTACGTTCATCGCAAACCGCCTGTACAACGAAGCGGTGGACACAATTTTTGAGATCGGCGGCCAGGACTCAAAATTCATCGCCATAGAAAACGGTGTGGTGGTGGATTTCACCATGAACGAGGCCTGCGCAGCAGGTACCGGCTCCTTTCTCGAAGAACAGGCGGCCAAGCTGGGCATCTCGATCATCGACGAATTCGCTGAACTGGCGCTCTGCTCAGAGACCCCGGTGCAAATGGGCGAACGCTGCACCGTGTTCATGGAAAAGGATGTGTCCGCTTATCTGCAGCAGGGCGTAGCCAAAAAAGACATCGCCGCCGGCCTGGCGTTCAGCGTGGTACAAAACTATCTGAACCGGGTGGTGCGCGACCGAAGGATCGGCGACAAAATTTACTTTCAGGGAGGCACCGCTTATAACAAAGCGGTGGCCGCAGCGTTCGCCGCAATCTTGCACAAGCGCATCGTGGTGCCGCCGCATAACGGCGTGATGGGCGCCATCGGCGCTGCCCTGCTGGCGCGTGATCATATGGCGCAGCAGAACCATGCCAGCCGGTTTTACGGCTTTGAATTGAAAACCGAGTTCTCCATCACCCATTTTCGCTGCAAGGCTTGCTCCAATCAGTGTGAGATCCAGCAAATCACGGTCAACGGCGAAAAAACCTTTTGGGGGGATAAATGCTCGGACCGCTACCGCAAGAGAACGAACGCGGTCCAGCGCACCGTGCTGCCCGATTTAATCGGGCTCTACACCAATCTGCTGAATCAGGACATTCCCGGGCCGGATGGACTGGGAATCCGCATCGGCATACCCAAAGCGCTTTATTACTATGACCGTTTTCCGTTTTGGCGCAGCTATTTCGGCGCCCTCGGCGCCGAGGTGGTGATCAGCGAAACCAGCAACCGCCCCATCATCGCCCTCGGCCGTGAGCACAGCATTGCGGAACCCTGCTTTCCCATCATCGCCAGTCACGGTCATGTCGTGCGCTTGTTTGAAAAGACGGATATCGATTATGTGTTCGTCGCCAATGCCATCAACGGCGAAACCGAATTCCCGCAAACGGAGTCGTGGTTCTGCCCCTGGGGCCAAACCTTGCCGCTGGTGCTGAAGAACAGCTTTACGGACGAAGGGTGGCGGCGCCGACTGCTAGCGCCGGTGATCCGTTTCCGCGATGGAGAGGAATCTGTGGAAGCGTCGTTGTTCGCGATGGCGAAAAAATTCGGCGTGTCCAGAAAACGCCATCGCCAGGCGGTGCGCTGGGCCTATGCGGCGCAGAGAGCCTTTCAACAGGAAGTTCAAGAGGTCGGTCGACAGGCGTTGCAGACGCTGCGGCAAAACCGCAAGCCGGCCATCGTGCTGGTGGGCCGCGCCTACAACCTGTATGATCCGGGCCTGAATCTCAACATTCCGGCCAAACTGCGTGAAGGGTACGGCATCGACGTACTGCCCATGGATTTTGTGCCGTATCGAGGCATCGACATCTCCGCCTGGCATGAGAACATGTTTTGGAATTACGGCCGCAAAATTCTCCAGACCGCGGCGTGGATGGCCGGACAAAAAAACCTGCATCTGATATACATCACCAATTTCAAATGCGGCCCGGATTCTTACATCAAGCATTTTGTCCGCGATGCCGTCGGCGCTCCCTATCTCACCCTGCAATTCGACGAACACAGCAACGATGCCGGCGCTCTGACCCGATGTGAAGCTTTTTTGCAGAGCAAGGGGATTTTGGCCGGCATGATCCGTCCGACGGTTCCCAGCCCGCAGGCGAACCTGGCCGCAGAGGGGCTGACAAATTCGAGAAAGCCGCATGCGTAATCCCCTGAGCGGAAGAACACTGTATATTCCGCAAATGTCGCTGGAGGGCAGCGCCTGCATGGCCGCCGCTTTCCGCTCCATCGGCGTGCAGGCGCAGCCGGCGCCGGAGGCGACCACCGCCACCTATCAGCTGGCGAAAAAGTATTTATCCGGCGATGAATGCCTGCCCGAAGCCGTGACCCTGGGCAGTCTGCTGCAGATCACCCAACAGCCAGGTTATGACCCGGCGAAAACCGCGGTCATGATGCCGACCTCCAACGGACCCTGCCGCTTCGGCCATTATCTTCCTTTGCTGCGCAAGGTGTTCAGTCAACGGGGCGAAGACGAGGTGCTGCTCTTTTCCCCCTCCAGCACCGACGGCTATGCGGACATCGGAGCGCACGCGCGGGAGCTGGTGCGCACCGGCTGGCGTGCAGTGGTGGCTTCGGATATTCTGCGCAAATTATTATTCTCCACCCGGCCGTACGAGTTGCAGCCGGGCGCCAGCGACGCGGTCTATCGCCGCTCGCTCGATCTGCTCTGCGAGGCCATCGCCACGCCGCAGGTTTCCCAGCGGAAACGGCTGCAGCGAATGGTCGCTGCGTTGGAGACCATTCTTGCCGATTTTTCCGCCATCGCCCAGGATCGCACCCGGCCGCGGCTGCTCATCGGCGTCGTCGGAGAAATTTTCTGCCGCCTGGATGAATTCAGCAACGACCAGCTGGTGCGAACGGTGGAAAAGTTCGGCGGAGAGGTGTGGATGTCCGATGTCTCTGAATGGGTCTGGTACACCAGCGACGAAGCGGAAAAACGGCTCATCCGCACCGGCAGGCGCTGCTCCTTCAGCATGCTGGGCGAAAAAATAAAAAACTCGATCATGGCGGCGGATGAGCACAGGCTGCTGCAGCCGTTTCACCAGGCTTTTAAAAAATATCCAGAGCCGCGTCACATAGGTGAAATTTTGCAGCTGAGCCGTCCGTATCTGCCGAGGGAAGGCGCGCATGGAGAGATGGTGATCAGTCTGGGCAAAGCCATCTGGTATCACCACCACGGTGTCCGTGGAGTCATCGACATCAGTCCGTTCACCTGCATGAACGGCATCGTGTGCGAAGCGGTCTATCCGCGCGTGAGCCGCGATCTGAACGGCTTTCCGCTGCGCGTGCTCTATTTCGACGGATTGCGCTCCCGAATCGAGACCGAGGTGGAGATCTTTATGGAATTGGCGAGGAATTATCACTCATGATCTATGTTACCAGTGCCCTGCGCTGGCTGATCGGGCTGCCGCTGGCTGCGTTGGCCCTGCTCAGCATCACCCTGATGGCCATGGTGTTGCCGATGAAAATTTACAATCGGCCCGGCCGTGCGCTGCTGCGCGGACTAGTGCGGCTGTTCGGCGGCCGGGTTCGGGTCGAGGGATTGGAACAGGTGGATCCGGCTAAAGGCTATCTATTCATGTCCAATCACGTCAGCCTGTTTGATATTCCAGTGCTCGGCGGGTATATTCCCAACCTGGCCCGGGGCCTGCAGGCGGCGGAGCAATTCAACTGGCCCATTGTGGGGTGGTTTCTCCGCGCCATCGGCAACATTCCCATTTCGCGCAAAAACGCCCGGGCGTCCTGGGCCAGCATGCAACGGGCGGCGCAGATCATAAAAAACGGCACCTCGGTCATCATTCTGCCTGAAGGCACGCGTACGCGCACCGGAGGGCTGAGCGAATTTAAAAAAATGCCGTTCCATTTCGCCAAAATGGCGGACGTGCCGATCGTGCCCATCGGCCTGTCCGGACTGTATCAATTTAAAAACCGCGGCAGCTGGTTGGTTCGGCCGGGCCTTATCAAGGTACGCTTCGGTCGGCCCATTCCCGTGGAACAGATCGCCGGCTGCAAGGTCGATGAGCTGCGCCTGCTCGTCCGCGAGCGTATCAGCGAGATGATTGAAACACCGTAAAAATAAAAGATCCTACAGCAGGTAGGGCGGCGGAGCATCCGAGTGGGAAGCAATGGGTGGATGTACGGACAGGTCATTTTCAGCTTGGCCATGCCGATCATCGCGGAGCAGGAGCTCCGCGCTCCCCTTTACGAATACTTGATCCACTTGACCACCTCCGGCAGCGTCGCCCGTTTGCCGTACAGCAGAATGCCGACGCGGAACACACGGCCGGTCAGCCAGATCAAGCCATAGATCGAGGCGATCATAACGGCGATGCTCAACAACACCTGATAGAGCGGGGCGGCGCCCACCGTGTAGCGCAAGAACATCAGCAGAGGCGCAAAGAAGGGTATGAGCGACAGCACCACTGCCAGGGTGCTGTTGGGATTATTGATGATGAAAAACATGGCGAGAAAGCCCATCAAAATCAGAATCGTCACCGGCCACTGCAGACTCTGAGCGTCCGCCTCATCGTTCACCATGCTGCCGAGCGCGGCGTACAATGTCGCATAAATGAAATAGCCAAAGATGAAAAAGATAAAAAAGAACAAATAGATGGAAAAGGAGATGGTGGGCAGCGCAAGGCTCTCCGCACCCGGGGCCATCTGTTTGACCATCAGCATGCCATAGGTGGATCCCAGGGCGACGAACAGCGCCCAGACGAGGAACTGGGTGAGTCCGGCGCCGCCGATGCCGATGATCTTTCCCGCCATGAACTGATCTGGCCGCACGGAAGACAGCAGCACCTCGACGACGCGCGAGTTCTTGTCCTCATACACTCCGCGCATGACGAATTGTCCGTACATGAGCAGTGCGGTGTACAGAATCAGGATCATCGCATAGCTGATGCCGAACATCACCATTCCGCTCTCCTCCTTGGTGCCTTCCTCACTGACCTTAAAGGTCCTGAGCTCCAGACGCTGAGTCAGCCGGCGCACCAACGCCTGATCGAGGCCGCTCTGCTCCAGTCGCAATCCAGATACCACATACGACACCGCCCGTTCCAGATTGGAATTAAACTCCATATTACTGATGTTCCTGGCATACACTTCAAACGCGTTCTTGTCAAAGACGTCCTGCGGCAGCACGATCAGCGCGCTCACCTTTTCACTCTGCACCCGTCGGGTGTAGCGCGCTTTCAAGGACGCCAGGCTTTCCGGTATGACGGCGACGTGTTCGAATTGGTATAAGGGTTCGTTCTGAGAATTTTTATAGGTCTCCGACATGTGTTTTTGCAAAACCGGAGCGATCCGGCCGGTCAGATCCATGACCGCCAGCGTCTTTTTCTCCCGGGCGCCCATCTGCGCCGTCAACATCTGGACGCCGATCAAAATGAAAACCAAAAACGGCATGGCCAGGGTGCCGATGATAAAGCCCTTGGTTCGGACGCGGGCGAGGTATTCTCTTTTTATCAACGTGAGCGTTTTTTTCACGACGACTCTCCTTACAAGTCATGAACCCTTGACGACGGTGATGAAAATTTCGTTAAGCGAAGGTTCGGTGACGTCAAACCCGGACACCGTCACCTGCTCCATGGCCTTGGCGAGGATCGTCTGCGGCTTGACGTGGTCGCAGGGTTGAATTTCCACATATTGGCCGTAATCGTCATACCGGCTCACCAGCGAACGATCCTGCAGAAAACGGGCATCGCCGTCATAGCGGATTCGGCATCGGTTCCTGCCAAAACGGGCTTTGATGTCCGTGAGTTTGCCCTGGAGCATGCTCTGGCCGCGATGGATCAAACACAGGCTGTCGCACAGTTTTTCCGCCTGGTCCATCAGGTGGGTGGAAAAGATAATCGTGCTTCCGTTATGCACCAGTTCCAGCATAATGTCCTTGATCAGGCCGGTGTTGACTGGATCTAATCCGGCAAAGGGTTCGTCGAGGATCACCAGTTTAGGCTGATGTAGAATGGTGCTGATGAATTGAACTTTTTGCTGCATGCCTTTGGAAAGCTCTTCCACTCTTCGGTTGCGCCACTCCTGCAGATCCACCCGCTCCAGCCACTTGTCCGCCAACGGCCCAGCCTTCCTGGCGGAGAGGCCCTTCAGTTCAGCGAAAAATTTGATGGTGTCGATCACCCGCATCTTTTTAAACAGGCCGCGCTCCTCAGGCAGATAGCCCACCTGATCAGTGATCTTGCGAGAGCCCGAGTCGCCGAGAATTTCGATGATCCCGGAGTCCGGCATCAGAATATGCAGCAGCATGCGGATGGTGGTGGTTTTGCCGGCGCCATTGGGACCCAAGAGTCCGAAAATTTCGCCGGCTGGAATGTCCATGGACAGATTCTGCACCGCCCGGACCTCATCAAAGCTCTTCTGGACGTTTTTCAAACTAACCGCATTGGCCACGACAATAGACTCCTTGGTTAAATGTTAAGATGCCGCTGTGAGAAGGGCTCCGTATAAAGGCGATCAGGTCTCATAGATCAGGTCCAGTATACGTGAAACCTCTCTGGCTTGTTTCCCGGAAAAAGCCGGCTCCCGGTCTTCCCGGATCGACCGGCTGAAATCATCAATAAGGGGCGCATGTAGGTTGGCATGCGGCGGATGCTGTTCGACGCGCCGGCCCTGCTCGGTGGTGATGATCAGCGAGCCCTGATTGAGGGGGTCCGCCTGTAGGGTGCCGTACTCACCGAACACCTCTACGCTGTCGCGGGCATCCATAGACGCGTGGGTGACAGACAGCACGGCGATGGCGCCGGTCTGCATTTCCAGCACCGCCACAGCGGTGTCTTCCACATCCCGGTCCCGGTACGCAGCCCGCGTGGTGAAGGACTTTACGCCGACAACCGGGCCCAGCAGGTGAAGCAGGACTTCGATGCGGTGACAGCCGATATCCATCATCGGCCCGCCGCCGGACAGGGCTTTTTGCAGCAGCCAGTGGCGCGGCTGGCCGGCTTGCACTTGAAAAGGGGAGAAGGCGTTGATCTGGATCAGGGAGACGGCGCCCAAGCTGCCGCCGTCAATGAGCTCTTTCATCCGGTGGATCAGTGGATAAAAATGACGATAATAGGCGACGCTGAATTTGACCGCCTGTCGGCTGCAGGCGTCGAGCATACGGTCGCATTCAGCGACGCACAGGGCCATGGGTTTTTCGCAGAGGACGTGTTTGCCGGCCTGGGCTGCGGCGATGGTTTGTTCCTGATGGAGATATACCGGCGTGGCGATATACACCGCCTCTACCTCTGGGTCCTGCAGCAGGGTTCGCCAGTGATCATGGCGCCTGGGGACGCCAAAAGCTTGAGCAAAAACTGCCGCAGCCTCGGGCCGACGGCTGCTCACCGCCACCAGCTCGCTGGAGTGCAAGGCTTGCAACGCCGGTGCAACCCGTTTGCGGGCGATATCGCCGCAGCCGATCAATCCCCATTTCACCGCGGACATAGCCATTTTCTCTTTCCCATCATTGCGGAAGGCGTTCCCTAAGCCACCCGGGCAGCCCCAATGACCCCACTTTAACGATATTTCAAAAATTAATCAAGCATAAAAATATCACTTGAAAAAATTGGATATTAAAAGTAAGTTGTATTCCAATTTAAAAGAGGGTGTCGTGAGACTATTAGATTATCTGGCTCCCAATCTTGTCTTTCTGGATCTCACCGGCAAAGACAAAAACGACGTCATCACCAAAGTCGTGCATCTGATGAAACAGCAAAAGGCCATTGACGACGAAAAGAATTTTCTCCAGGAGGTGTTCCAGCGCGAAAAGCTGGGCTGTACCGCCATCGGCGGCAATGTGGCGATCCCGCACGCGCGCACGCGCACGGTGAAAAACATCGTCATCGCCTTTGCCCGCTTGACTCCGGGCGTGGATTTCTGCGCCATGGACCAGGAGCCGATCCGGCTGTTGTTTCTCTTGGGTACGCCCATGGAGGCGGTGGGCGACTATCTTAAGGTTCTGGCCAAGCTCTCCAAGTTGCTCAAAGACGGGGCCAACCGGAACAGATTGATTCAGGCAGGGTCGGCGGAAGAGATCTACGCCATCCTGGAGGAGCTCGAGCTGCAAGCCGACTGAGGGGGCGGCGGGGCGATGAAAAGGGTTGACTTTTTCGCACCCTATTAGTATATTAATAGGCTAAAATCGTACTTTCGGCGCGTTCGTCTAGGGGTCTAGGACACCGGCCTCTCACGTCGGTAACACGGGTTCGAATCCCGTACGCGCTACGCTGTCACCGCACTGGTTTGTCCGCGCCCGTAGCTCAACTGGATAGAGCATCTGACTACGGATCAGAAGGTTGGGGATTCGAACTCCTCCGGGCGCGCCAGAAGGAAAGGCTCTTGCCGTGCAGGATCACGCCGATTGGATGGCCTTGGCCCTCCGCGAAGCGGAAAAAGCGTTTGACAAAGGGGAAGTGCCGATCGGTGCGGTGGTAATTCATCAAGGCCGCATCGTCGGCCGCGGTCACAACATGATGGAGACGCTGCAGGATCCGACGGCGCACGCCGAAATGCTGGCCATCACCTCGGCCGCCAACACGCTGGCGTCCTGGCGGCTGGAGGGGTGTGTCTTGTATGTCACCCTCGAGCCTTGTATCATGTGCATGGGCGCCATTCTCTTATCACGCATTCCCACCATCGTTTTTGGAGCTCAGGATCCCCGCTACGGCGCTTGCGGCGGTGCGATTCAGCTTGCGCAGCACGAGCGGATCGACGTGCATACGAACGTGATCCGCGGCGTGGCCGAGGCCGAGTGCAGCGAGCTGATCAGGCGTTTTTTCCAGCAGGTCCGTAGGGAAAAGACGAGCCGACGCGACGCAGGCTGAAGCGGACAGTAAAACGAGCAGGAGAGGTGCCGGAGCGGCTGATCGGGGCGGTCTCGAAAACCGTTGTGCCCTTTTGGGTACCCAGGGTTCGAATCCCTGCCTCTCCGCAACCCGGTGGGATGTTCATTCAAAGGGCGATGACCGCCGAGTCAATTAGGAGAGGTGTCCGAGAGGCTGAAGGAGCACGCTTGGAAAGCGTGTGTAGGTTTACGCCTACCGCGGGTTCGAATCCCGCCCTCTCCGCAGGTGTTATAGAGCAAGTATGGGGCTGTAGCTCAGCTGGGAGAGCGATACGTTCGCAACGTATAGGTCGTGGGTTCGAATCCCATCAGCTCCACAATGGCTGTGCTAGATGGGGAGCTAGCGGTGCCCTGTAACCTGCAACCCGCTCCAGCAGGATCGAATTCCCATTCTGAGGTCTGCTTATTTCCCTGCACTTCTGCGGTCAGCAACGTTGATCATTCAAGCCCTACGCAATAGAAAGGTGCCCAACCCCGCCAGGATCGGAAGAGAGCAACGGTAAGCATTCTGACTTTGTGCCGTGGGAGTACTTGAACGGAGTTGTGAACCGCGGTCCCAGGAAACAGAGGGATCGAAGGTGGGTGCACAGCCATTCTTTCTTGAAACACCATCCTAATCGTCGGAACACGCCATGTCGTACCTGGTCCTCGCGCGCAAGTATCGTCCCATGTTTTTCGATGACGTGGTGGGGCAGCAGCATGTCACCCACACGCTGCAGAATGCCATCCGGCAGAACCGAATCGCCAACGCTTATCTTTTTTCCGGTCCTCGCGGCGTGGGTAAAACCACGGTGGCGCGCATTTTAGCCAAAGCGCTCAATTGCGATCAAGGTCCGACCGTCACCCCCTGCAACCAGTGCTCCTCCTGCATCGAGATCAACGAAAGCCGCAGCCTCGACGTGTTTGAGATCGACGGCGCTTCCAACCGCGGCATCGATGAAGTACGCAACCTGCGTGAAGGATTGCGCTACTCCCCCACGCCGGGCAAATACCGCATCTATATCATCGACGAAGTGCACATGCTCACCAACGAGGCGTTCAACGCGCTGTTAAAAACCCTGGAAGAACCTCCGCCGCAGGTGCTCTTTGTCTTTGCCACCACCGAAGCCCACAAGGTGCCGGCCACTATTCTCTCTCGCTGTCAGCGGTTTGATTTCAAACGCATGAGTGTGAAAAAAATCATGGAACAGCTGGCTGAACTGTGCCGGCAGGAAAATATCGAAATCGAGGAAGAGGCTCTGCGGATGATCGCAGTGAAAGCAGACGGCAGCATGCGCGATTCACAGAGCGTCCTGGATCAGATCATCGCCTATGCCGGCGACACCGTCTCGGCGCAAGGCGTGGCCGCTCTGCTGGGCATCATCGACCAGCAGCTGTTCTTTGAGGTGACTGATCTCATTCAATCCGGGGACGTGCTGGCGGGTGTGCGCCTGGCCAGCCGTATTTTTTCCGAGGGCTATGATTACAGTGAATTCATGATCGGATTGCAGGAACATCTACGCAATTTTCTCGTCGTCGCAGCCACCGGTTCCCCGGCCGAGATCGACGCTTCGGAGGAGAGCAAGGGGCGCTATTTGGCGCAAAAAGACGCCTTTTCGGTGGAGGACCTCTTAAGGCTGACGAAAATCTGCGCCGATGCGGAAAATCTCCTGCGCCGCAGCGCCAACGCCCGCCTGCATTTGGAAGTCACCATCGTCAAGCTGATCAAGCTCAACCGCAGCGTGCGCCTGTCGCAGCTTTTAGAGCAATTGGATGTAAAAAAAAACCCTAATTTAGAAACCGGCCTCGCTGCCGGCCCACCGCCCGTTCCGCCCAGCGCGGCTGTCGCAAAGCCGCACTCTATTGCCGCAGCGGCCCCGCCGGCGCCCAGCGCTGGTGCAAAAATCACTCTGGCTGAGCTGGAGGCCCGCTGGCCGGAGATCACCGATCACATCAAAAAGACCAGAATCGCGCTTGGCGCCCTATTGAGTGAAAGCTGGCCGCTGAGCTTGGCCGACAACCGGCTGGAGATCGGCTTTGCCCCGCACAATGGGTTCAGCATCAGCTCGCTGGAGGCCAACCGGGAACAGGTGCAAACCCTGCTCTTCGACCTGCTGGGCGTGCGCCTGCAGGTCTCCGGAGTGCGTGACGCCGAGGGACGCGTACCGAAAAATCCCAACGCCGTTCTGCCGTCCGACCGCAAACGCGAATTCGAAAAACTGGCGGAAGAGAATGAATTGATTAAAAAAATTGTTGATACCTTTGATACGGAATTTTTGAAATGAGCAGGAGTTGAAATGATGAACAAAGGCGCCATGTCGGGATTGCTGAAACAAGCGCAAAAGATGCAGGAAGAACTGGCCAAAGCGCAAGCCGCACTGGCGGACCTCAGAGTCATCGGCAGCGCCGGCGGCAATATGGTGACGGTCACTGCCAACGGCAGTCAGGAAATTCTCCAAATCAAGATCGATCCGGAGGTGGTTAATCCGCAGGATGTGGAGATGTTGGAAGATTTGGTGCTGGCCGCGGTGAACCAGGCGCTGGTCAACTCCAGAGCCGCGGCCGAGGAACAGATGGCCAAGGCCACCGGCGGTTTTAATCCCGGCGACATGCTGGGTGGTCTGAAAATCCCGGGGCTTTCTTGATGAGACCGAGCGCCGACATCCAGTCCAGCTGTATGTTCTGCGAGCCAAGTGGCCATGCGCTATTATTCTGAAACCGTGGAGCGGGCCATCCATGAGCTGGCCAAGCTGCCCGGCATCGGTCGCAAAACCGCACAACGGCATGTGTTCTATCTGTTAAAAACTTCTGCCGCTGAGGTGGACTCGCTGTCGCAAGCGCTGCTGGACCTCAAACGCAAGGTGGGCTATTGTTCGATCTGCTACAATATCACCGAACAAGACCCCTGCCCCATCTGTAGAAGCGAACAGCGAGACCGGTCGACGATCTGTGTGGTGGAAGAGGCCAACGACGTGCTGGCGTTTGAAAAGATCGGGGAATATAAAGGCCTGTACCACGTTTTAGGGGGCGCACTCTCGCCCCTGGACGGCATCGGGCCCGATGATCTGAAAATCAGGGAATTGCTCGCCCGTTTGCAGAACGACGTCAGAGAGGTGATCATCGCCACCAATCCCAGCACTGAGGGTGAAGCGACCCTCTTTTACTTGACCAAACTCATCAAACCTCTGCAGATCAAGCTATCGCGCATCGCTCAGGGCATTCCCATGGGTGCAGATATCGAACACGCCGATGAGGTCACTCTGTCCAGAGCTTTGGACGGGCGCCTGCCGTTATAGTTGTCCCCGCAGAATCGTTTTTATCTCTTGCCTTTATGCTTTTTTTTTATAATATTTTAATTTTATTATAACAAAATATGGACAGGCAGACAAAAAGGAACCTGATGCGCTCTGATGCCATTCGCTTAAAAGATTATCCGGCGCTGGTTCTCGCGACTACACTGGGAAGCGGCTTTTTCCCCATAGCGCCGGGTACAGTCGGCTCTTTTCTGGCCGTGCTTGCGCTTTTTCTGCTGCCTGAGCTGACCGCCGCTGACCTGCTCGCCGTCATCCTGGCTGCCTATTTTCTCGGCGTCTGGGCCGCCGGCTACTGTGAGTCGATCTGGGGCAAGGATCCCGGCCGGGTGAACTGGGACGAAGTGGTCGGCCAATGGATCGCTGTATGGTTCCTTCCACGAACTACGTTCCTGCTTTTAAGCGGATTCTTGCTGTTTCGCTTTTTTGACATTTTCAAGCCGCCGCCGGTTCGCGATGCTGAAAACCTAGCCGGCGGCTGGGGCATCATGACCGATGATGTGGCGGCAGGCGTCTATGCCAATCTGGTTTTGCAGATCGGCCGGTATCTGTACACATCCCTGTTCTAGGACTGCATGCACGCGGAAATTATATCGATCGGCGATGAGCTGATCAGCGGAAAAACCATCAACAGCAACGCCGCCTGGATGGGGCGGCAGTTGTTGCTGATCGGCGTGCCGGTGTTACAAGTGACCACCGTGGGCGATGACGCGGCCATGATCCGCGAAGCCCTGGCAACAGCGGAGCGCCGGTCGGAGATCATTTTGATCACCGGCGGCCTGGGACCGACGCACGACGACATCACGCGCTCGGCTCTATGCCAATACTTTCAATGCGATCTGGTCCTGAACCCGGTGGTTCTGGAACAGATCCGCGAACGATTTCGCCACCGCGGTCTACCGCTGGCCAAGTCCAACGAAAGTCAGGCCATGGTGCCCTCGGCCGCACAGGTGATTTACAACCGGCAGGGAACTGCGCCGGGATATCATTTCGAACAGTCCGGCCGGCATGTCTACGTCCTGCCCGGCGTGCCCCATGAGATGCAGGGCATGATGAACGAGAGCATTCTTCCGGAGATCCGCGCACGGCAAACCGAATGGTTCATCGAATCGAAAACTTTCTGCACCAACGGCATTGCCGAAAGCATGCTATATGAAAAGATCGGCAATCCCGCCGAGGTCGAACGTTGGGCCAAGATGGCCTTTTTACCCGCGCCCTCCGGAGTGCAGGTCCGCCTGATCGCTCAGGGAACCTCGGCCGCTGAAGCGCGGCAAAAGCTGGAGCAAGCGGCCGCCCGCGTGCTGGAACGAGCGGGCCGCTATATCTATGCGGACTATGAGTGCACTCTGGAACAGGTGGTCGCAGAGCTGTTAACCCAAAGGAAAGCCACGGTGGCTACGGCAGAGTCCTGCACCGGTGGACTGATCGCGCACAAGTTGACCAGCATTGCCGGCAGTTCGGCTTATTTCGAACGTGGGGTGGTATGCTACAGCAACCGCGCTAAAACCGAGTTGCTGCATGTGCCCACGTCGTTGATCGAACGACACGGCGCTGTGAGCGAACAGGTGGCAATGTCCATGGCGGAAAATGTGCGGCGCATCGCCGGCGTGGATTACGGGATTGCCACCACCGGCATCGCCGGGCCGGGCGGCGGCAGCGACGATAAACCAGTCGGCCTGGTGTTCATCGGCGTGGCGGACAAATCCGGATCGCAATGGGAGCGGCACATTTTCAGCGGCGAACGCTGGCTGAACAAGGAACGGTTCGCCAACAGCGCCCTGAACCTGCTGCGAAAAAGAATCATAGGGTTTTAATCTATGCCGAGCTGTCGATCCTTCGTCTGCATCGAACTGCCGAAGGAGATCAAAGAAAACCTGGCCGTTCTGCAGAGCCGGCTCCGGCCTCTGGCCAAGGGAACAGCCAGTTGGCCCAAGCCCGAGGGGCTGCACCTGACGCTGAAATTTCTCGGTGATGTGACCCCCGGTCGACTGGAAGCGGCAGCCGATGCTCTGAAACGCGGCTGTGCCGAAAGCCAAAAATTTCAAGTGTGCCTTCGCGGCACAGGCGGCTTTCCCGATCTGCGAGCGCCGCGGGTGCTCTGGGTCGGCCTTGCCGACCCCAGCGGCGAGCTGGAAAAACTGCAGCTGCGGATCGAACAGACCTTTCGCGCCGCTGGTTTTGCGGCTGAAGAGCGGCCTTTTTCCCCGCATCTGACCATTGCCCGCATCAAGGCGCCCAAAGAGGCGGCTGTGCTTGCGCGTCAATGGCAGGCCACCTCCCTCGAGAACCTCTGTTTCTCTGTCGACGAGGTGGTGCTGATGCGCAGCGACCTGCGTCCCGACGGAGCGCTGTATACGCCGATGCGACGCTTGGGATTAGCGACGCCTGTTTAGGATACTAGAGCGGGCAAACCGCTCTTAATATAAATCATCGTTGCAAAGAGAATTATCGATTGATCGGCGCACCGCATCAATCAGAGAGGAGCCCAACATGCCAGAGGAGAAAGACGAAAAGCGCAAAGCCCTTGAATTGGCGATGACGCAGCTGGATCGTCAATACGGCAAAGGTTCGGTGATGTGGTTGGGGGATGACCGGGCGGAAGGGATTGACGTCATTTCAACCGGTTCCATTTCCTTGGATGCGGCTTTGGGCGTAGGCGGCGTTCCGCGCGGCAGAATCATTGAAATCTTTGGCCCTGAATCCTCGGGCAAAACCACGCTCGCGCTGCACATCGTCGCAGAGGCGCAACGCAAGGGCGGCCTGGCGGCCTTTATCGATGCTGAACACGCGTTGGATGCAAAATACTCGCGCCAGCTGGGCGTGGATATCGACAACCTGTTGATCTCGCAGCCAGACACCGGCGAGCAGGCGCTCGAGATCACCGAAACCCTGGTGCGCAGCGGCGCTTTGGACGTGGTGGTCATTGACTCGGTGGCTGCTTTGGTACCGCGCGCAGAAATTGAGGGCGAAATGGGCGACGCCCAGATGGGCCTGCAGGCCCGCTTGATGTCGCAGGCGATGCGCAAATTGACCGCAGCCATCAGCAAATCCGCAACCTGTGTGGTTTTCATCAACCAGATCCGTGAAAAGATCGGCGTTATGTTCGGCAGTCCGGAAACCACCACCGGCGGCCGAGCGTTGAAATTCTACTCGTCCGTGCGCCTCGACATCCGCCGTATCGCTTCCATCAAGGACGGAGAGAACGTCATCGGCAACCGCACCAAGGTCAAGGTGGTCAAGAACAAGGTCGCTTCCCCGTTTCGCGAAGCCGAATTCGACATCATTTACGGCGAAGGCATCTCCAAACTCGGCGATCTGCTGGATCTGGCGGTGAACGCCAAGATCATCGACAAGAGCGGCACCTGGTTCAGCTACGGCGAGGAACGGTTAGGACAGGGTCGTGAAAACGTCAAACGGTATCTGCTGCAAAACCCGGAGATGGTCGACGCCATCGAACGCCGTGTGCGCGAATCCCTGGGACTGATCCGCACAACGCCGGCTGAACCGGACAAAGAAGAGAAAAAAGGGAAATAACCGGCGCGCGCTCCGGGGCAGGGAAACGTGTCTGCGACCAGAAAAGTCACCGCACTGGAAATCCAAAAGGCGAAAAAAAACCGCGTCTCTGTTTTTCTTGACAACGTTTTCGCCTTTGGCCTGGATCAGGATGTGCTGGTCGAATCCGGCATTGCCCGGGGCGACGAGCTGTCCGAAGAGCGGGTGGCGGAGATTCTCGACCTGGAGGAGCGCCATCGCGCGAAACAGAAAGCCCTGCGATTGCTGGCCGTGCGGGCGCGCAGCCGCCGTGAGCTCGCCGATCGTCTGGCTATGGCGAAATTCTCCGCAGCGGTGATCGATGGCGTGCTGCAAGAGTTGGAGCGATTGCAGCTGATCGATGACGATGCCTTTGCCCGCTCTTTCAGCCAGAACCGCATGGCGACGCGGCCGGCGGGTAAGATTCTGCTGCAGCGGGAATTGCAGCAGAAAGGCCTGTCGGAGACAGAGATCAACGCAGGCATTGCCAAGGCCTACGAAAACCAGACGGAAAGCCAGGTAGCCCGGGCGTTGGCGGAAAAGCGTAAAAAGAGCTGCGGCTCTCTGGACGAACGAAAGGCCAAACAGCGGGTATCCGACTTTTTGCTTCGCCGCGGATTCTCCTGGGATGTGGTCTCAGAGATTCTCGAGGATTGGGATCAGTACTAAATATGAAATTAAAAGGATCGACACGGATTGCTTCTCTGATCGTTTGCTGGTGCGGACCTGCATTATTCATAAACAACAAATAAACTTTTAACACTTGTTTTTTCATTCAGAGATTTAAAATTTATTCTACCACGAGAGCTCGAAACGCACGAAGAATAAATCATTGACCTAAAATTTCTAGTAATATTATCCAATGGATTTTCTTCGTTTTTTTGCGGCCTTTGTGGATATGAATTATTCAAGCTATATACATAACAAGGGAAAAAAGACCGGTTTATGATGACCTCCAATGAAATACGACAATCGTTTCTTGATTTTTTCGCTTCAAAGCAGCATCACATCGTTCCCAGTGCGCCGGTGATCCCACAAAACGATCCCACGCTGATCTTTACCAACGCCGGCATGAACCAATTCAAGGACATCTTTCTCGGCGCCGCCCGGGCCGAGCATCCGCGCGTGGTGGATTCGCAGAAATGCATCCGCGTGTCGGGCAAGCACAATGACCTGGAAGAGGTCGGCCGTGATACCTATCACCACACTTTTTTCGAGATGCTTGGCAACTGGTCCTTCGGCGATTATTTCAAAGCCGAGGCCATCGCCTGGGCTTGGGAGCTGCTGACCCAAGTCTGGCAATTGCCTAAGGACCGACTCTGGGCCACAGTCTTTGCCGGCGACCAGTCCGATAACGTCGAGGCGGATGAAGAGGCGGCCGCGATGTGGGAAAAACACACGGACATCAATCCGGCGCAGATTCTGCGGTTCGGCAAAAAGGACAATTTCTGGGAGATGGGCGACACTGGTCCGTGCGGCCCCTGTTCAGAGATCCATCTGGACCGCGGTCCGGATTTCTGCGACCAGCGCGGTCCAGGCCATGTCTGCGCAGTCAATGGCGGCTGTGCGCGCTATATCGAGCTGTGGAATCTGGTTTTCATTCAATACAATCGCCATGAAAACGGCGAGCTGCGGATGCTGCCCGCTAAACACGTGGACACCGGCGCCGGCTTTGAGCGGCTCTGCTCCGTACTGCAGCGCAAGCGTTCCAATTACGACATCGATCTGTTCCAGCCGATCATCGCGGAGATCAGCCGCTTGACCGGCAAACCCTACAACGACGGCGAAGCGGGTGTGCCCTTCCGGGTGCTGTGCGACCATATCCGCAGCTTGAGCTTTGCTATTGCCGACGGTGCGGTTCCGGGAAACGAAGGCCGCGGTTATGTATTGCGCCGGTTGCTGCGCCGCGCCGCCCGTTTCGGCAGAGTGCTGGGCATGCAGGAACCGTTCATCCACCAGCTGGTGGCGCCGTTGGCCGTATCCATGGGCGACGCCTATCCGGAGATCCGGCAGCGCCAGGAGTATATCAGCCGCGTGCTGCATGCGGAGGAGGAGGGCTTTGGCCGCACCTTGGACCGCGGCATTGAAATTTTTGAAGCCAAGGCCAACCAGACCCTGGCAAAAGGTCAAACCGTGTTTCCCGGCGTCGATGCCTTTGTCCTCCACGACACCTATGGCTTTCCCCTGGACCTCACCCAGTTAATGGCTGAGGAGAAACAGCTCAGCGTCGACGTCGCTGGTTTTGATCTGGAGATGGAACGCCAGCGCGAGCGCTCCAGCAAAGCCCAGGACAACAAGTACGCCACGATAGAGATCGTGACCCAGGAAACCGGCTCGCAATTCGTCGGCTATGAACAGGATCAGATCGAAACCGTGACCATCCACGTGGAGCCTGACAAGATCGTACTCAAGCAGACGCCGTTTTACGCCGAGTCCGGCGGCCAGGTGGCGGACACCGGTGTGATCTCGGGAAAAGAGTTCATCTTTCAGGTGTCGGACACGCGCAAGCTGGGGGAGCATATCGTCCATTTCGGCCGTGTTATACAGGGCCGTACCCCCGGCGTCGGCGAAACGGTATTGGCTGAGATCGACCGGGCCAAGCGCCGGGCCACGGAGCGCAACCATACCGTGACCCATCTGACGCACAAGGCGCTGCGCACCGTATTGGGCGAGCATGTGCACCAATCAGGCTCCTGGGTCGGGCCGCAGCAAATGCGTTTTGATTTCTCCCATTTTGAAAAAGTGACTGCCGCCCAATTACGGCAGATCGAAGATATCGTCAATGAGCAGATCCAGACCAATCGCTTGGTCTCCTGGCGGGAGATGCCTCTAGAGCAGGCGCGGGCGATGGGCGCCATGGCGTTGTTCGGTGAAAAATACGGCGAACGGGTGCGCATGGTGGAGGTCGCCGGTTTTTCCCGCGAACTATGCGGCGGAACCCATGTGCGCGCCACCGGTGAGATCGGTGTTTTCGCCATCACCGCCGAGAGCGCGGTGGCGGCCGGCATCCGCCGCATCGAGTGCGCCACCGCCACCGGCTTTATCGACCTGTTCCGCGCGCAGCAGGTCGGAATGAACGAATCGGCCGCGCTGTTGGGGTGCCGGCCGGATGAGATCAGCGAGCGAGTGCGCAGACTGATCGAAGAGCGGAAAATACTGGAACAGGAATTGCGCAAACTGCGGCAGCAATCGGCAGCCGGGGAAACCGACGATCTGCTGGCGCGCATTCAGACGGTGCGCGGGGTTCCCTTGATTGCCGCCGAAGTACAGGCATCCGGCATCGATGAACTACGACAGATGGGTGATCTGTTGCGTGAAAAAATGAAATCCGGCGTGGCCGTCCTGGCGCTGATCCTTGACAACAAAGCCAATTTTCTCTGCGTGGTCAGCAAGGATTTGATCGAATCGAAAAAGCTCAAAGCGGGCGAAATCGTCAAACGCGTAGCCGCCCTGGCCGGCGGCAGCGGCGGCGGACAGCCGCACATGGCGCTTGCCGGCGCCAAAGAGACCGCCAGAGTCGCATCCGCCTTGCAGCAGACGCCGGAGATCCTCGCCGGAATGATCAAATGAGCCCGAGCAGCTGTTTCATGCATGTATGGATCATGGATTCGGGCTGCGCCCGGCAGCGATGCGGTTCAGCGCCGGCGCATGAGCAGTCTCCACCCTAGAGACCGAGGTACGAAGTGAACGTTCAGAAAAACCTGTTGCAAACAAAAGAAAAAAAAGGCGCCGGCTATCTTGTGCTGATCGACCCGGACAAGCAGCCTGTTGAGGAAGCCGTGCGACTGGCCGGGCTTTGCGAGCAAGGGGGCGTGGATGCGCTGTTGATCGGCGGCAGTCTGTTGTTCTCCCATCTGTTCGATGATCTGATCAAAGCCATCAAGGAACGATGCTCGCTGCCGCTGATCATTTTTCCGGGCAGCACACGCCAGCTGTCCCCGTATGCGGACGCCATTCTGTTTATCTCCCTGATCAGCGGACGCAATCCCACCCATTTGATCAGCGATCAGGTGTTTGCCGCACCGATCATCCGTTCGATGAATCTAGAGGCCATCTCCACCGCTTATATGTTCGTGGAATCGGGCAATGCCACCTCCGCCCAATTTCTCAGCGACACCCAACCGTTGCCGCGGAAAAAACCCGAGATCGCCATGGCCCATGCCATGGCGGCGGAATACCTCGGCTTTAAACTGATCTACCTGGAGGCGGGCAGCGGCGCCAGGCAATCCGTTCCGGAATCCATGATCCACGCCATTAACAATTCTTGTTCACTGCCGATGATCGTCGGCGGCGGCATCCGCACACCGGAGGAGGCGGCCGCCAAGGTGCAGGCGGGCGCCGGCTTTATCGTCACAGGCAACATTCTGGAAAAGCATCGGGATCTGGGATTGATACAGGCTTTCAGCCAGGCTATCCATTATAAAGAAACAGCGCTTTTATCCTAACGGCTTTGTTCTCGAGAGATCACCGTTTATGTCTTTCATCGACCTGCACGCACATTTATTGCCGCATTGGGACGACGGCTCGGATTCCTGGAAAACGACGATGGAGATGCTGCGTCAGGGGGCGGCGGACGGCATCAGCCAGGTGGTCTGTACGCCGCATGTGATGTCCAAAAAAGACCTGGATGAAGAATCGACCATCATCAAGCTTTATAATGAACTGCTTCAACGCGCCGCAGCGGAACACCTCGACATCCGCCTTCATCTCGGCGCTGAATTGTTCATTCAACCCGACATCGATTTTAGTCGCCGGATCGCCACCTACGGCGGCAATCGCCGCTACTTTTTGGTGGAATTTCCCATGAACCTGATCCCCGATTTCGTGGCCAAGACGTTTTTCGATTGCCTGCTCGAGGAGCATATCCCGGTGGTGGCCCATCCGGAACGATACGCCAGGATTCTGGCGGATTCGAGCAAGGCCTTTGATTTTGTCGAACGCGGCGCTTTGCTGCAGATCAATGCCGGCAGTCTGCTGGGAACCTTCGGCCAAAACGTCCGCGCCACTGCGATCACCCTGCTGGACCACCAGCTGGCAGCGGTCGTCTCTTCTGATGCGCACGATGTCAAGATGCGGCCGCTCAAACTCAAGGCCGCGTTCCAATTTGTCTGCGATCGCTGGGGGTCAGAGCAGGCCCAGCGCCTGTTCGTGGACAATCCGCGCCGAATCCTGGCGGGCGAAGAGGTGACCGTGGAACCGATAAGACCGGCGGAAGGCCCACAGGATGCAACTGAAAAATTCAAGTCGTTATTGAGAAAGGTTGGAATAAAAAAATGAGCGAACTGGTTCGAGGACGATTGACGGAAAGCGCCCATGTGATGGAGCTGCTTCTTAAAGAGAGCGAAAAAATTCAAGCGTTGGCGAATGAGATGGTCGCCTGTCTCCAGCGCGGCAATAAACTGATGATCTGCGGCAACGGCGGCAGCGCGGCCGACAGCCAGCATTTCGCCGCTGAACTGGTGGGCCGGCTGCAAAAAGATCGCGCCCCGCTTCCCGCCGTAGCCTTGAGCACCGACACCTCCATCCTCACGGCCATAGGCAATGATTACGGTTATGATCAGGTGTTCTCCAAGCAGGTCGAAGCGCTGGGTCAGAAGGGCGATATCCTTATCGGTCTGAGCACCAGCGGCGGTTCTCCCAACGTGCTCAAAGCCATGGCTGCAGCAAAGCAAAAACAAATGCGCACCATTGTGCTGTCCGGCAAAACCGGCGGCGAGATGGCCCGGCAGGCGGATGCCGCTCTGGTCGTGCCCTCTTCCACCTCGCAACATGTGCAGGAAGGACAGATCGCCATCATCCATATCTGGTGTGAGATCATCGAAGACGCCTTATTCCCAGCTGGAGGGACCGCTTTACGCTAAGTTTTCTGCATCCGGCTGCCCTGATCGCCCTCGCGGCCGTCCTGCTTCCCTTGCTGATTCATCTGTTCACACGATCACGGTCGCGCATCATTCCCTTCAGCACGCTTCGCTTTCTGCTGGAACTGCGGCAGCAAAAAATCCGCAAAGTGAAATTGCGGCAACTTTTACTGCTGCTGGTGCGCATGCTGATTGTGCTGGCCCTGGTCCTGGGCTTTGCCCGACCGACCTGCCGCTCCCACTCGGCCGGCGCCTCCTCGACGCGGGCGAAAACAACCGCGGTGCTCATCCTCGATAATTCCAGCAGCATGGGCCGTCGTGCTTCAGGCCACACTCTGTTTGAACTGGCCGCCGGCATCGCCGCGGAACTGACCGAAGCCTTCCAGCCCGGCGATGAGGTTTATCTGGTCACCACCACCGATACCACGCTGGAGCTCTCCCATACCAGCTTTCACGATTTCGCCCTGCTGAAAAAGCAGATCCAGGAGCTGCCGCTGGACGCACGCGCCACCCGCTTCGACGATGCTCTGGAGTTCAGCGAACGGCTGTTGACCGCCTCTTATTCGATCAACAAAGAGCTCTATCTGATCGCGGACCTGCAACGCTCGGGCTTCTCACCGGATTCTTTGCGCAAAAAGCCCGCCGGCATCCGTCGCTATGCGCTTCCAATCTATGACCGGACGCTCAACAATCTCTCTTGCAGCCGGGTTCATCTCACCTCCGCCATTCTGCAAAAAGACAAACTCCTCGAAGGCACTGTGTCAGTGCTCAATACGGGCGACATCCGCCAGGCCAACCGACTGGTGCAGATCGTAATCAACGGGAAGCAGGTGGCCCAGAGCGCCGTTCATCTGGAACCGGGCGCCGGCGTCGCTCTCAGCTGGAACTGCGTGCTGGACCAGAGCGGATTCTTATCCGGCTATGCACAGCTGGAGGAGGATGATTGGCGCGAGGACAACCGCAGCTATTTCTGTTTTACCGTAGCGGAGAACATTCGCATCGGCCTGGCAGGCGCGGAAACGACCGACGGTTATTTTCTCCAAACCGGTTTACGGCCGGATGCCAATCGCCCGTCGCCTTTCCTCATCGAGCCGGTCACGCCGGACCAACTGGCTTTCCAGCCGCTGGAGGCGTACGATGTGGTAATCCTCTGCAACGTGACCGCGTTATCCCCGGAGACGGTTGATTGGCTGATGCGCTTTGTCGATTCCGGCAGGGGACTGATGCTGGTGCTGGGCTCTCAGCTGGATTTGAATTCCTACAATCAGGGTTTGAACAGCCGCCTGGGGCTGCCGCTCTTCAGCGAGGTCCTTGGATCCAGCGAAAACCAGCAGACCACGTTCTCCCTGGGCAAAGCGGATCTGCAGCACCCGATATTTTCCGGCCTGTTTGAACCGGAGAACGCTCATCTGGGAAATCCGAATTTCCATTTTGCCGTCCAATGTGAAGCCACGCCGACCATGAGCCCGGTCATCCAGTACAGCTCCGGGGATCCCTTTTTGTATGAAGTGCGCCGGGCTTCGGGCGCTGTTCTGGTCTACACCACCGGGTTCGACGACCGGCTCACCGATCTGCCCTATCGCGCTCTTTTTGCGCCGTTGATCCACCGCAGCGTGACCTATCTGAGCAGCGCAGGACGATTTGTGACAGCCCCTGCGGTCGTCGGCGATGCATTGCGCTTTCTGGTGCCGGCCGCATGGTTGGACAAAACGCTGATGATGCAACGGCCGGACCAAAGCCTGGAGCGGACTCTGCTGAACACTCACGGAAGCGCCGGGCCTGTCGTTGAATATTCGCACACAGATCAGATCGGAGTGTATCGACTCATGGCCGCGGAGCGCACGGTCAATCAGTGGGCGGTCAATCTACCAGAACAGGAGCTGGATCTGCGGACCGTGGACAGCGAAATTTTGAAATCCCATTATGATCTTCATCTGTTGGAAGGGGCCGGCTCTGTAGTCGAAACCGTGCGCCAACAGCGCATAGGCCGGGAATGGTGGCGCTATTTTCTGCTGGCCGGCCTGGCGCTTATGCTGGTGGAAATGGCCTTGTATTATGAAAAATCAGAGGAATGATTCCACGGACCATTGCATCATCATAGAACACGACGGACGCCGACGATGCGGCTCGAGTCCAAGGATGCCGTATGCACACTCTTGAATCCGAATCGCGCGAACGCGCCATTCTGGTGGGGGTGATCACCCACCGGACAGACCGGCGACAAGTCGAAGACTATCTGGATGAATTGGAGCTGCTGGCCGACACCGCGGGCGCCGAAGTGCTGGAACGGGTGCTGCAGGTGCGCGACCGCATCGATTCGGCCTTTATGATCGGCCGCGGCAAAGTCGACGAACTGGCGCGAATGGCCAAATACCTGGATGCGGATTTGATCATCTTTGACGATGACCTGACGCCGGCCCAGGCGAAAAACATCGAAGAGCTCTGCGGCATAAAAATCATCGATCGCAGCGGCCTCATTCTGGATATTTTTGCCAAACATGCGCGCACCCGCGAGGCGCGCACCCAGGTCGAACTGGCGCAACTCAAGTACCAGTTGCCGCGGCTGACCCGGCAATGGCGCCATCTCTCACGTCAGGTGGGCGGCATCGGCGTACGCGGCCCCGGTGAAACCCAGTTGGAAACCGACCGCCGGCTGATCCGTAAACGCATTGCTGTGCTGGAATCAGAACTGGAAAAAATCTCCAGCCAGCGCACCATCCGCCGCAAAAACCGACAGGAATCGTTCAAAGTCGCCCTGGTGGGTTACACCAACGTCGGCAAATCTACGCTGCTCAACGCGCTGACAAAGGCCGACGTGCTGGTGCAGGATCGGCTTTTCGCCACCCTGGACGCGACCGTGCGCTCCCTGGAGCTTGCGAATCATCTGCAGGTGCTGCTCATCGACACCGTCGGTTTCATCCGCAAGCTGCCGCATCATCTGGTGGCGTCCTTTAAAAGCACGCTGGAAGAAGCGGCGGCCGCTGATCTGCTGTTGCATCTGATCGACATCTCACATCCAGCCTGCGAAGAACAGATCCGCGTGGTCGACGGCGTTTTGGCGGAGTTAAAGTTGGACGATCGACCAATCATTCGCGTGTTCAATAAAATCGACCGTCTGCCGGACCAGTCTCTTCTGCAGTACCACGCCATGCACTCGCAACCCTGCGTGTTCATCTCCGCTGAACGCGGCATCCATCTTTCCCACCTGCTGGCCGTGCTGAACGAACAGGTGGAAAAATCGTACAGCGATATGGAGCTCGTGCTGCCCATGGACCGCGCTTCGCTGGTGGCTAGACTGTACGATCTCACCACGGTCAAGCAGGTCGTCTATGAACACGATCGTATTCTGGTCCAATGCCGGGTAAGCCGTCAAATCAGAGCCAAACTGGAGCAGTGGCGGGAAAAAGGTTGGGCGGGGAATGCAGTGGAAACCCTTTGCTCCACAGGAAACCTGTCATGACCTTAGCCCGCAAACATCGCCGCTGTTGCACTCTGAGCAAACGCCTTGCCCTGCATGTCTGGCTCTTGGTGCTGGCGTGGGCCGGCGGAGCTCAACCGCAAGAGCGCATTCACCGCAGCAACACGCACTATGAACAAGGCGATTGGATCACCTACACCACCACCCGCTTTGTCCGTCACCTCTGCCTGGGGGATCGCTATGTCTATTTCGCCACCACCGGAGGCCTCAGCCGGCTTGATTTCTACACCAACCGCTATGATCCCCCCTGGACCGTCAGCAACGGTTTGGCAAGCAACAACCTCTATCTGGTGGCGTATGATTTTAACACCGGCCTGCTCTGGTGCGTGACCGATGTGAGCGTCAGCTTTCAAGAACCAGCGACCCAGATCTGGAACAATCGCTACTTTGATGAAAGCGAAATCGGCAACCGGCGGATCACCTCCATCGGCTTTGGCGATGACCGGCGGGTTTATCTAGCCACGTCGCAACGACAATGGTTCGTGTCTGACAACACATCGGCGGATTTCCGCGCCAGCACCTCATCCAGCGCGGTTATCCAATGGCACGGCGCCCTGGCGCCGCTGGAGCCGGACCCCCCTTTTCTGTTCATGTCCGACGGCTATCTGTACAACGAACTGGATCGGACCATCACCGATTTCAAATTGCGCAAATTTCCGCTGACCTGTTGGCTGCGCGACCGTTTTCAGAACCTCTATGTCGGCACCTGGGGATTGGGCGCGGGTGTGGCGAACCTGGCCACATTTCGCCTCGAGCTCTATCCCTACGGTTTGTGGAATCCCGCGGTGGACGCCATCGAACCGGACCGGGACGCCTTTTGGCTGGGAGGCGTTCAAAAAGAAGAGCCGGGCCGCGCCGGCGTGACCGAATGGGCGATTGACCGGCATGCGCCGTATTACTACGAAGCCTATCTGCATACAGGGTTCAGCGACGACCGCGTCACCTGCATCGCTGTCGATGATCCGCACGTGTGGCTCGGCACTCACAACGGGCTGGTGCTTTACCACCGCGACAAAGACCAGTGGCGCTCCTTTCATCAGGTCCATCACCTGCTGGATGAACGCATCAACGATCTGCTGGTGGATGACCGCTATCTCTGGGTGGCCACCGAAGCCGGCGTCTCCCGGGTGATGAAAAAAACGGTGAACACAGATTCAATGCGCATCCAGACGATCGCCTATCGCGATCTCGGCGGCCTGGCGGTCTATGATCTGGATCAACAGGGCTCTTCCATCTGGATGGGCACAGAGTACGGCGTCTATCTCTACGACAGCGCGGCGGACTCGGGGGGCTTTTATCAGGGGCTCGAGGATCCGGGCAGTCAAAGGATCTATTCGGTTTCGGTGTGTGAAGACGAAGTGTGGTTCGGCGGAGAGGATGGCATCGCCGGTTTGGACCTTGCGGCCGATGAATGGATCAAAGGCGCCGGACGGCTGTACGATCTGGAGCTGAACGTGTATCGGATCAGAGCGACGCCCTCAGCGGTGTGGGCAGGAACAGACCAGGGTGTTCTGAAGTTTGACCGCGAGCGGCAACGGTGGGTGCACTTTACCACCGCCGATGGCCTGCCGGACAACCGCGTGCGCGCGATCCATCCGGACGGCGACTATATCTGGTTCGGCACAGCTGCAGGATTGACGCGGTTTTACTGGAACTCGCCCTTTCGCATCGATTGATCCGTTTCCGGGTCCCCGGCGTCACTGCATTTTTTCTCTGAACGGCGCCGGAATGCGGACCACCTTTTCCAATTGATTGACAAAAGCGAATTTCATCTGCGCCTCGGCCGCCAGGCGGCCGCTGCTGTGATTGAACAGCTCATAGGACATCACAAACCCCGTCCGCGACCACGCGGAGATCCAGCCGCGTATCTCCAAATCGTCATGCACCCGGCACGACGCTCGATAGCTGATCTCCACATGGACCACAAAGGGCCTGGCATCCCATTGGTGAAAATCGGCAAAAGACAAACCCCGCTGACGCAGATAGTCGCCGCGGGCGTACTCGAGATAGTTGAGATAGGTCGCATTATTGACGTGTCCGAACGAATCCAGCTCATAGCTGCGCACGTTTAACCGGGTGGTAAAGATCGTTGCCATCGCTGCCGATCCCCTTTCACGCGATTTTTCTTACCTTGATGGTTTCCGTGATGTGTTGCATAAGGTCCAGCACCTGATTGGAAACCTGTTGATCCACATCCACGATCAGATATCCGATGTGTTCTTTGGTTTGCAGCATCTGACCCGCCACATTGATGTTGCGCCGCGCAAAAACGCTGTTGATCTTGGCCAACACGCCGGGCACGTTACGATGAACGTGCAGAATGCGATGGGTGTGCGGCACGCGCGGCAGATCCACTTCCGGAAAGTTCACCGCCCCGGCGGTTGCGCCGGTTCGAACGAAACGCAGCAATTTATCGCTCACATAGTTGGCGATGTTGACCTGCGCCTCCTGCGTGCTGCCGCCGATGTGCGGGGTCAGAATGACATTGGCCGCTCCCTGCAGCGGCGTGACAAAGACATCCTGGGGTTGAGCCGGTTCTTCTGGAAACACATCCAGGGCCGCGCCTGAGAGCGCGCCCTCATCGAGCGCCGCCCGCAACGCGGCCAGGTCCACGACTTTGCCGCGGCTCGAATTGATCAGAACCGCGCCCTTTCTCATTTTCTGTATTCGCGAGGCGTCCATCAAATTGCGGGTCTCCGGCGTGTCCGGAACATGCAGGGTGACCACATCTGCGCTGTTCAGCAGTTCTTCCAATCCGCCGGCGCGGCGGGCATTGCCCAGCGGCAATTTATCGACGATGTCGTGAAACAGAACCGACATGCCCAGATTTTCCAGCAGAACCGACACCTGGGAACCGATGTGGCCATAGCCGATGATGCCCACGGTTTTGCCCCGTATCTCTGCGCAGCCGGCGGCGCTCTTGAGCCATTGCCCGGCATGAGCGGCTCGGTTCTTCTCCGGAATGCGGCGCAGCAGCATAATGATCTCACCCACCACCAATTCCGCCACACTGCGGGTGTTGCTGTACGGCGCGTTGAACACCGGAATGCCGGCGTCCGCCGCTGCCTGCAGATCGATCTGGTTGGTGCCGATGCAAAAGGCGCCGATGGCCCACAATTGCGGCAGAGCCGCTATCGTTTTACCGCTCAGCCGCGTCTGCGACCGAATGCCGAGCACCTGAACCTCCCCGGCGTCGCTGATCAACTTGTCGCTGCACCAGGCGCCTTTGCCCTGGCGCACATTCCAGCCTTCGTGCTGCAATTTTTTCGCCGCCATCTCGTGCACGCTCTCTAAAAGCAGAACCTGCGGCTGTCCTGCCGATTTGCCAAACTCATTCTGCGCATAAATCGCCTGCATGTGCTCATGGGAGAGCTCGTCTTCGGAAAAAAACAACGGCAGCATCTGATCGAGAACATCCACACTGAAATCCGCCTGGCGGCGTATCTCTTCATGCGTCCGCTGGGTGGAGAAATAGACGAACATCTGTGCGCAACCGTTTGTCCGGATCGCCAGATCCGATGCGCCGTTGCCGACCACTGCTGTGCCGCCTGGCAAACGCCCTTCATTTTTCAACTGCTCTACAATGTACCCTTTGCCCACGCTGAGAAACAGCGGATTTTTCTCATCAAAGCCTGTGACCCGACCCTGGTCATCATAGAGCAGCTGATTGGTGAACACATGGTCGTCTTCCACCTGCAGCGCCCGGGTGACCGGTCGGACCCATTCATCCGATCCCGTACTAAAGACAAAGAGACGTTTGCCGGCCGTGCGCAACGCGGCAAAGGTCTCGCGCACCTTCGGGCTCAGAGCTGCGAGAATTCGGGTCGCTCCGGCCTCCACGTCCTCGCGATACACCGGGGCCAGGGCGAAACGTTCCTGCATGGCCTCGGCCATGGGCGTCTCCCCGATGTCCGCCAGATAAGTGATCTGGTTCAATTTACTGGTGCACTGCAATCGGGTTTTCTCATCCAGCCGCAACAGCGCCTGCTGCAATATCAGCTCCACTCCCTCAGCGCAAAGGATGACAGAATCAAAATCGAAAATAATGTTATTGATCATGGATGAATCATTCCTTATTTTACCAGCAGCAGCCGGATGGTGTGTCGCCGGCCCGGCGTCAGCAGCCGGCAGAGATATAATCCGCCGGCCGTCGTTCCACCGGATTCATCTGTGCCGTTCCAATAGAATTGACCTTGAGCAAGTACGCCGCGATACAGCGTCTTCACCCGTGCGCCGGTTAAAGAATAAATCTCCACCGCAGCGGTCTCGGGTTGAGGCAACTGCACCCGAATCGTCGCTTGCAGATTAAACGGATTCGGATAAGCGGCAAAAAGAAAAGACGAGGTAGGCGTCTGATCCGCCAGCACGCCGGTTTGCGGTGAAAGGGTGAACCGCCAAGACCGCTCGTTGGCAAAACCCGCTTGATTGACCGCGCGTACGAACACCGTGTGTTCCCCGGCCTGCAGCGGTTCAGCCGGGTGATAGGTGGTAAACGCCTCCTGCCTCTCCGCCTGCTCGGAGACGTCCCGGCCGTCCAGCGCGATGCTCACCTGCTCCGGATCAACCGGGCTGATCTTGTCCAGATGAAAACAGGAGATAAGCGGCCGCGGTTCAGCGATGACTGAATTTTCCGCCGGCGTCATGCCGTAGAGCTTGGGACGGCCGATGACCGTCAGCCGCGTATATTGAAAATTATCGGTCTCGCTCAATTCGAGGTTGTCGCCGTCGGCATCGACCTGCACACCCAACGCATATACCGCGCTGAGCAGCGTGTCCGGCAGGACAAAGTCCAACTGTACGCGATAGGTGTCCGCCACGGCCAGCGCCGGCGCCGTGCATTCCGCCAGGCGCAGATCTGTGGAATCGTAATAGGCGTTGGTGGAAAGCACCAGGCGCAGCGGACATTCGTCACTGGCAATCATGCCGGTGTTGCTGATCGTCACCGAGACCGCGCTGCTCTCATTCACCCTCAGCGTATCGGCCTTGGCCAACCCCTGAACACGGAGATTGGAACGTTGACTACGGAAATAGATAAAGCAATGCACGATCTCCAGGCCGGCGTGACCGTTGTTAAACCCAGGCCAGTCATAGATGGCGCCGGCGCCGAGAAAGCTGGGATAGGCATAGTTTTTATTGCCCCAGGGGTCATTGCAAACCACCGACGTCGCTTCCTGATCATAGCCCACCGCAGCGACATAATGGCCGCTGGAGGTCAAGCTGTTTAGAATGACGACGGGCATTTTCGCCCTGATCTCGTTCTGTAATTTTGCTCGCGAGGGGAACCAGTCCACGTTCGAGTTCACTCCATGCAACCGGGCGTACTCGGCCATATACTCCTTGGTGTTCTGCCAATTATTGCGGATGATGTAGCCGTAGCCGCCGTAGCCGATGACGCCGTCAGGATCCTGGCCGCCGATATCAAAGGTGAATCCATTGATCGTATATTTTTCACAGATGTAACGGCCGTAATCGCTAGTGTGCGGATAAGGACGGGAACAGGTCACCGTCCATTTGGGCAGCACGCCGTAATACGCCAGGCACATGACCGCGGAGGCTGCGCCGCAGGCCGAATTGCCGTTAAACCAATCAGGCGAATCATAGGCCTGATGCAAATAAGGGATGGCGAACGAAACGGCGCTGGGGCCGGCGGCCGGCATCTCGGATTGCAGCGGTGCAGCCGGTCTGAATGCGGCCGGCAGGTCCATGCGATCGCAGCGGCTGATCAAGGCCGGCGAACCCGTTATCTTGCGCAATTGTCCATCCACGCCGTCCTTGAAAATCCATTGGCCTGCTGAACAGGCGGCATAATCATGGTCGCCCCGAGTGAGATAGAACCCCTCGGATCCGTCACAACGCATGGAATAAAGGCCCTGACGGACCACCCGGCCTTCGCTGGACAGGGTGATGCGGGTAAAGGTGATCCATTCGCCCTGCTTGTCCCAGATGGCATGCAGACCGGGACCGAGATCCTTCACGCAGCCGCTGCTCGAGTCAAAGATTAACACGCGGCCGTCGATGGAATGCGCCAGCAGAGTGCGATTGTTCGGCGACCATTGCGGCGCGAAACAGCCGACGGCATCAGTGCTCAGGCGCCGAATGCGGCCGTCCGCCATGGTCAGCACATGCAATTGGTCGTCCTGATCGGTAAACGCCGCCCTAGATCCGTCCGGGGAGATCGGAGTCTGATTGCAATAAGCCGGCAGTGGAAAGGTGCGCAGCACCCGGCCCTGCAGATCCACGAGGTACAGGGTTCGGTCGATGGTGAACGAGATCCGGCCGTCAGCGGAAAAAGCCGGAATTCCGACCTGCGCGCTAGGTTCGCACAGATCCCGCAGCGTTCTGTTCATCACATCATACACCGAGGCTACCTGCAGGCGGCCGATAAACCGCTTAAAGCCTACATGGCGGCTGTCCTCAGACCAGCTGGCGCGATAAGCAACGCCATAGCCCAAAGCGATGGTCTCCGTGGCGCCGGTGGCCAAGTCAGCAAGATAAAGACCGGGCTGTTCCAGCAGATCAAAGAGCAGACGATCGCCTGCCGGCGAAAGCGAAAGATGCGCGAATCCTTGGTCAACAGCCGGCGCTGCATTGGTTCCTGCCGCGCGGGACAGGCCGACAGACTGCAGCAGCAGGCAAACGCACATGGTTGATATGGCCGATTTGGACATGAGTTTTTCAGGATTGTATAAAAACCCGTGCAGAAAATTCTTGTCAGAAAAGCAAAAAGCCCGGACGAGCCGGGCCTTTGGACTACTTTTTGGTAAAGGCTTCATCGAACATACCCGCTGGGATGGGATAGTTCAGGTCTTGAAGGAAGCGGCACGCATCGGCAGCGCCGAACTCGCGATCCATGCCCGGATCCTCCCATTCGACCGAGAGCGGACCTTGGTAGCCGATGGCGTTGAGAGCGCGTATAATGGCTTCGAAATCCACATCGCCGCGGCCCAGGGAACGGAAATCCCAACCGCGGCCGGCCGCGCCGAACTGCAGGTGGGAACCGAGAATGCCGGTGGTCCCGTCCAGAGTAACCGCACAATCTTTCATGTGACAATGGTAAATGCGGTCGGGAAACGCCTCGATGAATTTGACTGGATCGATGCCCTGCCACTGCAGATGGCTGGGATCGAAATTGAAGCCAAAGGACTTGCGATAGTTGAGCGCCTCCAGCACGCGTTTGGTGGTGACGATGTCGTAAGCGATCTCGGTGGGGTGCACCTCGAGAGCAAAGCGCACGCCGCACTCGTCAAACACATCCAGGATCGGATTGAACATGCTGGCAAAATAGGCATATCCCTCCTCCACGACTTTGAAATCCGTGGGCGGAAAAGAGTAGAGCAAATGCCAGATGGAAGAACCGGTGAATCCGTTGACCACGGAGACGCCGAGGTTTTTGGCGGCGCGGGCTGCGGCTTTCATGGAATCCACGCCAAACTGACGTTTCTTGTCCGCATCGCCGGCACAGGAGGCCGGGGCAAAACCGTCGGAGCGGCTGTCATTGTTCGGATCGCAGATCAGCTGGCCCGCGAGATGGTTGCTGATGGCCCAGGTCTTTAATCCATGCTTAGCCAACAGATTAATTTTCTCTTCGCAATACCTCTTATCCTTCGCCCCTTGAAACACATCAAAATGGTCGCCCCAGCAGGCGAGCTCCAATCCTTCATAGCCGAAGGCCTTGGCTTTTTTCGCCGTGATCTCCAGCGGCAGGTCAGCCCACTGGCCGGTGCAAAGCGTGATTGGTCGTGGCATGGCGTTCTCCAATTTTTAATTCAATTCATAAATTACAAAAAAAATGTTCAGAGTCAAGCAAAGGTTTTCCCGGCAAAAATACTTGCTTTTTGAAAATAATTCATTTACATTATTCGAGCACATGTACACCGTGTAGTGCCCTTGTAACCTTTGCTGCACGGACGTTTTGCCCGCACCAGCAATGCACGCTTGTGAACGACGGTTCTCGTAACGCACTCGGGTTTACGGTTCATTTACAAGTCGGCCGGAAGAGGTGTACGTAACTTGTACACAATTATAAGAAAGGGTTTCAACACTATGGAAAAAGGCACTGTCAAGTGGTTCAACACTTCAAAGGGTTATGGTTTTGTCACCAGAGAATCGGGCGGTGACATCTTTGTCCACTTTTCCGGCATTGTTGGCGATGGCTTCAAATCTCTGAACAACGGCGACGCAGTCGAGTTTGAAGTGGAGGAAACGCAAAAAGGCCCGCAAGCGGTCAAGGTAACGAAAATATAAACCTGGCCTACGAAACTTCCCAGCCCCGGCGGAATTCCACCGGGGCTTTTTTTATTTTCATCTCCCTTCCTGCTGGGACCGCTGCCGCTCGCGTTCATCTTCGGCCGCCAATGCGCTGCACCGGTGCGAAGGTTCAAATTTTAGATGAATCTTTCTCTTTTTTTATGTAAGTTATTCATGTGGCAGTTAATTATTTTATTGCCGTATTGCCGCTCTATAAACAGTTTAAAAACGGACCAACGCACTGATTGCAAAAAATTAATCACTTGCAACATCATCTTATCCTTCCGAGCCCGCAACCCCGTGTTCTAAAAATTCAGAGGCCGTTGCGAAGGACGAGGAATCTATCGACGAACAGCTCTTATTCCTTTCATAGGTTTGGTTCGTCGCTAGATCCTTCGGCGCTTAGAATCTACAGACAGACGCTGCAACAGATTGCCTTGCGCCTCAGGATGACAAAATGGTTGTTGTGGAAATTAATTATTAGACCGCCGTATGAATTGCAATAACTAAATTGCTGATATGATAACAGTCAAAGACGACATAAGGAGCTGCCATGAGCAAGCAAACAACCCCTGAACTTTTTTCCAAACGTCATATCGGTCCGGATGCGAATGAAACCGAGGAAATGCTGCGCGCCGTCGGCGCCGGTTCCCTGGAAGAGCTGATGGACCAGACCATCCCCCCTGCCATTCGTTCGAAAAAGCCGCTGTCGCTGGATCCAGCCATGTCAGAATTTGATTACCTGAACTATATCCGCACACTGGCCGGCCGCAACAAGGTGTATCGTTCTTTCATCGGCATGGGATTTTATGACTGCATCACCCCTTCGGTGATCCTGCGCAATGTGTTTGAAAATCCGGGCTGGTACACGCAATATACGCCCTACCAGGCCGAGATCAGCCAGGGTCGTCTGGAAGCCTTGATGATATTTCAAACCATGATCAGTGAAATGACCGGATTTCCGGTGGCCAACGCCTCGCTGCTGGATGAGGGCACTGCGGCCGGCGAGGCCATGACCATGATCAAACGGCTGAACAGTAAAAAAGCCAAAGCCAACGTTTTTCTGGTGGACGCCGGCTGTTTGCCGCAAACCATCGCGGTGCTTCACTCCCGCGCGGTGCCATTGGGCATCGACCTCAAGGTGACGGATCTGCAGACCGCGCAGATGGATGAGAGTGTGTTCGGTCTGCTGCTGCAATATCCAGACGCCTTGGGGCAGATCAGCAATCCTCGTCCGGTCATTGAAAAAGCGCATCAAGCCGGCGTGCTCACCGCCATGGCCTGCGACCTGCTCAGCCTGGCTCTGTTGACGCCGCCGGGCGAACTGGGCGCTGATATCGCCATCGGATCCAGCCAGCGCTTCGGAGTTCCCATGGGGTATGGCGGACCGCACGCCGGCTTTATGGCGACCCGGGACGACTATAAACGCAGTATGCCCGGCCGCCTCATCGGCTTATCCATCGACCGGCACGGCCGTCAAGCCTACCGCATGGCGCTGCAAACTCGAGAACAGCACATCCGTCGTGAAAAAGCCACCTCCAACATCTGTACTGCTCAGGCGCTGCTGGCCATCATGGCCGGCATGTACGCGGTGTGGCATGGCGCTGCCGGCATCAAAGCCATCGCTGAACGCGTGCACAGCCTGACCACGGACCTGGCCACAGGATTGACCAGCCTCGGTTACCGTCAATGGAACAGCGCCTTTTTCGATACGCTGCAGATCGAAACCGCCGACAAAGAGGAAAAAGAAAAAATCCGCCAAGCCGCGCTCGCCGTCCGGATGAATTTCAACTATCTCGACGACCGGCGCATCGGCATCAGTCTGGATGAAACCACCTCTGCACAGGAAGTAAAAACGATCCTGCAGGTGTTCGCCGGCGTGCGGCAGAAAACCGCACAGGCGGGAAAAAGCAACGGCGCAGTGATGCCAACCGAATTGCAGCGACAATCCGCCTTTCTCGCTCACCCCGTGTTTCAAAAGTATCACTCTGAACACAAGATGGTGCGTTTCCTGAAAAGTCTGGAGAACAAGGATCTGTCGCTGACCACCTCCATGATCCCTCTGGGTTCCTGCACCATGAAACTCAACGCCTGTACAGAGATGCTGGCTTTGAGCTGGCCTGAATTCGCCCGAATGCATCCCTTTGCACCGGTTGAACAGGCGCAGGGCTATGCGCAGATATTCACAGAGCTGGAATCCGCGTTGTGCAGGATCACCGGATTCTCCGCCTGTTCCCTGCAGCCGAACTCGGGCGCTCAGGGTGAACTCACCGGTCTGCTGGTCATCCGCGCCTGGCATCATGATCGCGGCCAGACGCAGCGGAATGTGACCCTCATTCCCTCCTCAGCCCATGGCACCAATCCCGCCTCCGCAGTGATGGCCGGCATGAATGTGGTGGTGGTGGCGTGCGACGAACAGGGCAACATCGATGTCGCAGACTTGCAGGCCAAAGCGGAAAAGCATCACGACACGCTGGCCGCGCTGATGGTGACTTATCCATCCACCCACGGCGTGTTCGAAGAGCGGATCATGGAGATCTGCCGCATCATTCACGACCATGGCGGCCAGGTGTACATGGACGGCGCCAACATGAACGCCCAGGTGGGATTCACCAGCCCGGCGGCCATCGGGGCGGACGTCTGTCACCTCAATCTGCACAAGACCTTTGCTATTCCCCACGGCGGCGGCGGACCAGGCATGGGCCCCATCTGTGTGGCCGAACATCTGCAGCCTTTTTTGCCCGGTCATCCGATCGTGCCGCTGGGCGGCGCCAAGGCCATCCCCGCGGTCTGCTCAACGCCCTGGGGCAGTGCCAGCATTCTGATCATCTCTCACGCCTATATCAAAATGATGGGCGCCGACGGATTGCGGGCAGCCACTCAATACGCCATTCTAAACGCGAACTATATCAAAACGCGCTTACAGGAACATTATCCGGTTCTCTACACCGGCCAAAAAGGCCGGGTGGCGCATGAGATGATCTTTGATCTCAAGGCGTTCAAGCCGTATAAAATCGAAGCAGAGGACGTAGCCAAACGACTGATGGATTACGGTTTTCACGCGCCGACCGTCTCGTTCCCGGTGCATGATTCCATTATGGTGGAACCGACGGAAAGCGAAGATAAAGCCGAGTTGGATCGCTTCTGCGAGGCCATGATCTTGATCCGCAAGGAAATCCAGAGCGTCATCGACGGTGCGGCGGATGGCCAGGACAATCCGCTCAAGATGGCGCCGCACACCGCCCTGGAAGTCTGCGCGAACCAATGGCCGCACGCCTATTCACGCGAACAAGCCGCCTATGCGGCGGATTATCTGCGGCAGCACAAATTCTGGCCGTCCGTGGGCCGCATCGACAACACCTACGGCGACCGCAATGTGGTGTGCACCTGTCCGCCGATGGATGCCTACGAGCAGGAAAAAGAATAGCTCCTAATCCGCCGCACAGAGGCAGACCTCTGTGCGGCCAACACGCTGACTGCCCTATGCCCAAACAACCCATCGCTCTCTTTTGGTTCCGCCGTGACCTGCGGTTGACCGACAACGCCGCGCTCTTTCAAGCCCAGCAAAGTAATCTGCCCGTGCTGCCGCTTTTCATCTTTGATAAAAACATTCTGGATGCGCTGCCGGATCGCCGGGACGGCCGAGTGGAATTTATTTTGCGTACGCTCGCCGCGCTGCAACGGTCGCTGCAAAAATACGGCGGCGGGTTGCTGGTGCGCATCGGCGATCCCCTGCAGGTATGGAAGAGCCTGATCCGGGAATACCGAATCCATTCTGTGTACGTCAACCGGGACTATGAGCCCTATGCGGTGAAAAGAGATGAACAGGTCGCCAGCCTGCTGCAGGCGCACGGGATCGCATGGCACAGTTTTAAGGATCAGGTCGTTTTTGAAAAAGGAGAGGTGTGCAAAGAGAACGGCGAGCCCTACACCGTCTTTACGCCCTACATGAAAAAATGGCGTTCGCTGTTGCGGCCGGAATCGTTGAAATCCTGGACAATAAAAGACCGCGCCTCGTGGTTTGCTATTGAGAGCAACCTGCCCGAGCTGAAACAGTTGGGCTTCCAACCCTCGAATCTGACCTTCCCGGCCGCGGACCTGCCGGAGGAGATCGTTTTACATTACGACCAGACGAGAAATTTTCCCGCCCTGGCCGGGACCACGCGGTTGGGCCTGCATCTGCGCTTCGGCACAGTCAGCCTGCGCGAGCTGGTGCGCCGGGGCATGCTGCTGAACGAAACCTGGGTCAACGAACTCATCTGGCGGGAATTTTTTATGCAGATCATGCATCATTTCCCCCATGTGGTCGACGGCCCTTTCAAAGCCGCCTACGCCGGCATTCGCTGGCAGAACGATGAGACGCTGTTCGCAAAATGGTGCGAAGGCAGGACCGGCTATCCGCTGGTGGACGCCGGCATGCGCGAATTAAACGCCACGGGATTTCTGCACAACCGGGTGCGCATGGTCTGCGCCAGCTTTCTTGCCAAACATCTGTTGATCAACTGGCAGTGGGGGGAGAAATACTTTGCGGACAAGCTGCTGGATTTCGAGCTGTCGTCCAACAACGGCAACTGGCAATGGGCCGCGGGCTGCGGCTGCGATGCCGCGCCGTATTTCCGCATCTTTAGTCCAGAGTTGCAGCAGAAACGATTTGATCCGAAACGCGCCTACATCAAGAAGTGGGTCGCTGAAGTGGATACGCCGGAATATCCCAAACCGATTGTGGAACACAAGCAGGCGCGACTGCGCGCGCTGTTGGCGTATCAGAAATCACTGCGATAAACGAACGGCCGCCACGGCCGTTTTTTTATTTCCCGTAACAACCAAACAGATTCGCCGAACAAAGGCACGTCGAGAGTAGGGTCAAAAATATTATGAATGACGCCTCTCGGCGCTCTTGGCGACCTTGGCGGTTCATGAGAGGTTACGCCGACCAAAGTTAAAGAGTTTTGACCATGCGTAGCCGAGCCGGAGGAGAAAAAAGAGTGCAGAAACAGAAGGGAGGCTTTATGTTTCGTTGTCGCCCGGAAGGTAGGGATACCAGGTCTTTGCCAGCGCGGCCGTTGCCGCCAGTGCCACGACCAGGCAGAGCACAGCGATACCGTGCCAGTGTCCGACCAAGTACATGGGGAACAGATAGTATCCGGTAACGGCGATCATGCCAAGAAGCGTGTTGCCGAGGGAGCGAAAGGCGCTCTCGGAGGCCTTTTCCCGGCCGTTAAGATGTAACTGCGCTCGATCGCGGACAGGCGCCCACAGACCAAACGGCCTGACGGTTCTATAAAACGAGATGAGAATGGGCATCTCCACCGGCGCGGTGACAAGAGACACCAGAAGACTCATGATCAGTGAAGCAACGCAGATCGGTGGAAACACCACATACATGGGGGCGTCAGGCCTGAACAGAGCGATGAGCGAAAGAGCAATGCCGCCAAGGATACCTGCGGCATAGCCCCAACCATTCATGCGCCACCAGTACCACCTGAGCACATTGGGCATGATCACCCCGGCGCCCAGAGCCATCATCGTCCAGTTCCATATCTGAGTGATGGAATCAGCCTGAAAGCCGATGGCCACGCCGACCAGGACGACAACAACCGTTGCGATGCGGCTGGAGGAAACCAGCCGGCGTTCGGTCACCTGCGGCATAAAAAACGGCTGAAGAATATCACGGACGACAAACGACGCCGCACTGTTGACCGTAGCGCTAAAAGTGGACATGAACGCTGCGAGAAGCCCAGCCAGCACCAACCCTCTGAATCCCGCCGGAAGGTAGTCGCGCAGCACGACAGGCATCACCTGTTCCGGATCAGCGGTCGAGGCGATGCCGGTCAGGGCTAAAAGGGTGATGCCGGCGCACATCCCCCAGCGGACAATGAGAAAAAAGCTCCACGCGGCGCCTGTTTTTGCCGCATCACGAGGGTTGCGGGCGGCGAGGAAAAGTTGAAAATCGCACATCTGCGCCGGGCCGCCCAAGTTCAAAAGCAGTCCTTTCAGCACCCAGACGATGACCAAAGCTCCGAACAGCTCATACGCCGCGTTTGCAGTTCCCGCCAGTTCGGCAAGACGCCAATGGGGGAGCAGCGAAGTGTAATCGACGGGGACGCTCGCGGCGATGATCTCCGGCGTAAGCTTGACATAGGCGATCACCGTGATGATGATGGCGGCGATGGTGAGTATAACAGTCTGTACCACCTGGGTGATCACCACGCTATAGAGACCGCCGAGTATGACATAAACGGTGGTCGAGGCGATGATCGCCACACCGCACACGGTGGGAGAAAAGGGAACATAGATGGCGGCGAATTTGCCGATCCCCTGATAGGCGTAGCCGATAAAGCTCGACAAGGTGAGCACCGCCATGAACGCGTAGGTGGTGCGGGCAACGACTCCGCCTCGGTCCGAGCCAAAACGCGTCACCATCCACTCGGCGGCCGTGATGACATTGGAGCGCCGCACCCACTTGCCCATGTAGGCCATAAAAAAGGCGCCCATCATGACGCCCCACATCCAGTGAATCCACAGCGATTTCATGCCGAGAATGAACAGGACCGAGACAATCCACATGGTACCGGAAATATCGAAGGTGCCGACCGAGCCGGACATGGCCAGAGCGAGCCAATGCATGCTCCGTCCGCTGAGAAAGTAGGACTCGAGACTCTGCGACGCCTTTTTCTGATACCAGAATCCCATGATGATCATGACGAGGAAATACGCCACGATGATGACGACATCGATTATGCTCATTGGACACTCATCCGCATGATGTGGTGTGGCAACTCCAGACTGGATTCATTGACAGGAATTTTTTTCTTAACGCTGTGGGAAGCGATGGATTCAAGCGATGACAGGCGGTGGAACACCCCCAAAATACAGATCGAGCCTTTGGGCCATACCGGACTCTCTTTCCGCTCCCAACTCGATGAAATTAGCTAATCATGATATGAAAACCAAGCGCAATTTTAAAAGACTGTCCTTAAAAAATGCGCGCTATGCGGATTTGAGCAGCGACGGCTGTCAGGGGGCACTTTGTTCTCGTTACCAAGCTCCAGCTTGGTAACGCAACTGCCGGCGAAGCTCTGCTTCGCGCTCCATGGACTATAAATTAAGCTGCCGAATCACCCCATAGAGAATCTAATTTGATTATCGATTCATCCTCCAAATAATAATTTTATTGCTGCCCAGTTCCTCGTTCCCAAGCTGGAGCTTGGGAACGAGGGGGAATCAGTCACGACACATTTCTCGTTACCAAGCTCCAGCTTGGTAACGCAGCTTATTTCTCGTTCCCAAGCTCCAGAGGCTGTGTGAAAACTAATTGTAAATAGCCAGAAAATTTTTGTTCTCGTTACCAAGCTCCAGCTTGGTAACGCAGCTGCCGGCGAAGCTCTGCTTCGCGCTCCATGGACTACAAATTAAGCTGCCGGATCACCCCATAGAGAATCTAATTTGATTATCGATTCATCCTCCAAATAATAATTTCTCGCTGAAGAGTATTTCCAATATTCCGGGCGCTCTACATATCTCCGGCGAACCGGATTGAAATGGATATATTCCATTTTTTGCATCCAAGCTTGTTCA
>ERZ795059.156-NODE-156-length-100259-cov-15.639176_pt1 | contig 100259 bp, 89 predicted proteins | sample MGYA00375143_ERZ795059 | MGnify/ENA primary metagenome ERZ795059 (study PRJEB30188, sample SAMN05720168) | activated sludge metagenome | isolation source: Anaerobic digester | place: USA | collected 2015-01-07 ... | reverse complement strand
GCAGGATCAGGCGAGTCAGCTTTGTCATGATAAACTCCTAAAGTATCTGATTTTAAACTATTTAATCCGAAACCACAGAGATTCCGGGCACAAAATTCCAGTTTGTAGGCATTTTAACGGAGGCCCAATTTCAGGCAAGAAAAATCTTACGGTGCAATTCAACCCAGAGAAAAAGCAGAGGTTCTAGAAAATGGAGAATTGAAAATTGAGTATGGAACATGAAATTGAACGCAGAACAAGGGAAAAAAGGGATTTTGGGGATTTGTTTCATGTCGAACACAGATAACCGGATGACATGATTTACACGATCAATTCTCAATTCTCAATTCTAAACTAATCCCGCCCTTTTTTCCCTTTTTCTGCGTTCCATTCTCAATTAATCTTGACCTCAGGCCGCCGCGCAGTTTTTTGGTCACCTGTTGGTATTATTATAAAGAAATACAGATCAAGCACAGGAGTTTCTGATGAAGCGTTTTCTCATTCTGCTGGCCCTCACGGGTTCCCTCTTGTGGGCCCAGACGCCAGATCCCAAGGCCATTATCGGCAAGATAGACGACAAGGTTTACACTTATGCCGAATATGAAACAATCCTCAGCGACTACTTCAAGCATTTCAACCCCACCCACAAGAAGCTCAGCGTGGAAGAGCAGGCCAGGCTCAACGACCAGTGCTGGGAAGAACTGATTGGCCGTTATGTGTATGACCAGGCCATCAAAGCCGGCAAGATAAAGCTCACAAACGCTCAGGTGCTGGCTGAGGCCAAAAAGAATCCTCCCGCGGCCGTAAAACAGATCAAAGACTTGCAGACTAAGGGCAAATTTGACAAACAGAAGTATCTGGATGCCCTAAATCATGCCCCGGAATTTAAAAAAGCCGTGATCGCGGAAGTCCGTGCCCTCTATCAATACACCAAACTTCTGGATACTATCAAGGCCGAAGTAGATATCTCGGCGGATAGCGTCAAAGCGAAGTGGTTCAAAGACAACGATACCGTCGATGCCCGCATCATCTATTTTGATTACCACCGTCTGACTGAAGTGGTAGCCTCAGACGATGAGGCCCGCCGTTATTATGAAGAGCGCAAAGACGAGTTTAAAAAGGAAGACGGACGCAGCCTGCGGTATGTGAAATTCAGCAAGACCCCCTCCGCGGCAGATTCTCTGGCGGCGCGCCAGGAAGCTGACCGACTCTATGAAGAGCTGTTGGCAGGCCGCGATTTTGCGAGGGCCGCCCAGGAGCTTTCCCAAGATCCCGGTTCTGGCCAGAATGGCGGTTCACTGGGCTGGTTTGGCCGGGGCAGAATGGTCAAACCTTTTGAGGAAACGGCCTTTTCCACCCCGATAGGCGTCATCTCCAGACCGGTGCTTTCCAACTTTGGCTGGCACATCATCAAGGTCACAGGTCGCCGCGAGGGCCAAAATGGGGAGGAAGTGGAAGCCAGCCACATCCTGTTGAGTGTGAACGCGAGTGAGAAAACCTTGCAGGACTATAAGATCAACAGCGCCAGGCTGCATGCCGAAGCCCAACAGCGTGGCCTGGAAAAAGCAGCCAACGAGCTGGGTTTTGAACTTACCGTCACACCGGCGTTTTTTGCCAAAGAGGGCTTCATTCCAGGCATCGGGCGTGAAGCAAAGCTGATCACTTTCGCTTATGAAAACCCTCCCAACACCCTCTCTGATATCTATTACGCCTCTTCAGGGGACGCTTATGTGATCGAAACGGCAGAGCAGTTCCCCGTCTGGTATCCCGATTTTGAGACCGAAAAAGCCAATTTCATCAATCGCGCCACCACCACCAAACGCATGTACACGATGAGCCAGATCGCGGATGGCTACATCAGTGAACTTAAACCTACCGAGTATCTTAGCCAGGCAGACCAGGACAGCCTCATCGTGATTCAGATCACCGGTCACAAAGACGGCGACACCATCACCTCCATCGGCAAGGTGGAAGAGCTCAACGCCGCTCTCTTCGCCACTCCCCAGGGGCAGTTCACCCCTCTGATCAAAAACAACAACCGTTGGTTTCTGGCCTTCATAGACAAGCGCAGCAATCCAGATATCAAAGCTTGGGAAAAGCTCAAGACCAAAGAGATTGCCTCCGCCAGAGAAGAATTGCGCAAGCAGCATCTCAACAATTGGTACGCTTCCGAGCGCAAGAAGGTGTCCATTATCGACAACCGCGCGGATTACTACGATCTGAGCTCGACCCGCAAGATGATCAAGCTGTGAGATCATGCCTCAATTGAAGCTCAATTCTGCCTGCTTTGCCGGCTCCCAGGAATGTGACGGTACAGGTTTCCGCAGATTACACAGATTTTCCCCGCGGATTTCGCAGATGGTACGGAGGTCAACGCTACAGCGCGTGCCGGTACTTATCAACCTTATCAATATGTGCGCTATCCGCGTGAAATCTGCGAGATCTGCGCGAAACTTATCACCGCGCCTGAGTGGCTTGGGCTTGCGTAAACTCGCGTTGCTCCTGACGGCTTTGCTGAGTCTGGGGTGCCTGATGGCCCTCAGCCTCGATATCTCCGGTCCAGATGATAAGGTATGGGATATAGAACAGCTTAGAACTCAGCAACTTGGTAGCTTCAACACGATCCGCGTCAAAGGCATCGAGAAAGTGGAGGACAACTGGCAGGGCCTGGAACTGATTCCCTGGCTGGAAGCTCAGACCGATTATGTCTGGCATGAGCTCGAGTTTGTGAGTGTGGATGCACACAGCCTCAGGATGTCCAGACTGGACCTGGAGTCCAAACCCGTGTGGCTGGCCCTCAAAGACTCCCAGGGCTGGCTGCAGGAGGGCATCCGGCTGGTGTTTCCTGGCCAACGGGACAACATCTGGATCAGAGGCCTTGATAAGATTGTCCTGCATGGTTTTACGCCTCTTCCAGCTCCGCGTCGCATCTACTCCTGGGAGGATATAAATCTGCCCCAGGATGAATCAGGGATAAGCTCAGTTACCGATCTGATCAGTTCTTTCTTTGCCGAATCCCAGGGAGACTTATTGATCGTTTCGAAGGACGGCACACCCCTCCGGCTCAAATATCCGGAGCATCTCATTGAGGCTAAGCTTGTCTGGAAAGACGGCACCCTTGCCATCCAGCCTGAAGCCTTGCTCCTGCCAGGCATGCCACCCGCGCTTATCTATCTCCAGATGGGCCACCAGGCCATCCTCACTCCCGACGGCGTCAAGCTCCTGCCCGACCTGGCCAGGGCCCTGCAATGGCCTGAATCACCAGGCTGGAAAGCCGTCAGGCCGCTCTATGAAAAGTATGAGCCCGGCACCCGGATCCCTGCTGACGGCTGGCTGGAGAGAGATTAACGGCAAACGTCTTCATGTGTTTGATATGTGATCTCATCCGCTTGCCGCGAATCAGCTCAGATGCTGCTGCACATATTTGTATATCTGGCTATAGAGCTGGTAGGATAATGACGTATTGAGTCCCAGTGGGACGGCATTTTAGCTAGATTACGCGTACCAGACACAGGGCTTGAATTGCCTTTTCGCACAAGCTCTGAAGCCAGGTTACGATCATGTTGGTGTCTCTTGATCTCTTGCTATGTCTCTCTGATTTCCCTGTCCTCCCCGCATAGCATTACGGTATCATTACGGACTCATTACGGACTTAGTCCGTAATGAGTCCGTAATAGCATTCAGGGAGGATACAGGAAGGAACAAGCGTGTGCTTGCAAATTACTCAATATCAGTTATATAGAAAATGGTGATGAATTATTTGTCTTGTGCGTCGTATAATATGTTGTAAAAGATGTATATACAAGGTATATATTGAGATTCTGCCCTGTTGTTGATCTGCTATTTCGATAGGCTCTCCCCAAACATCAGTCTATCTGCCTCTCTGTTTGTAGCAAAAAATGGGGGGTCTTACCGGCTTCCTCTCAAAAGCTTCGCTGGCAATACACTGTCTCTCAGTCAGATCACTTGCGGTATTTCTCTCTCCATTTCAACTCCGGTTTTTCCAGGAGCGAATGCCACAGATAGCGCTCGATCTTGTCCCTCAGAGAATCGTCTATGTCTTTGGTGACTGGGTAGTAAGCCGAGTTGAGGACGCGTTTCAGGAGGGTCCGGGTGGCCTCATAGACGTCGCGGAGGCCGTATTCGCTGGTGTGTTTGGCCACGTCGTCCTCGGTGTGGATGTAGAAGAGGGCCTTGCCACCCACGCGGGCCAGGTTTATAGAAGGGATCTCATGCACGCAGAAAGGCATGCAGTCGCTGCTGTAGATGCTGAGGTTTTCGCTGAAGAGCAGACCCGCTTCCCTGAGCACTCCACCCGCGTAACCCATCAGCTCTTTGGAGCCCAGAACAAACATCACGTTGCGGCCGATGGGGTCTCCGGCCAGGTCCACATTGACCACCAGCTTCACCCTCTGGACAATCTCTTCCTGATGGGCCCTCACATATTCAAAGCTGCCCAGCAGCCCGAGTTCTTCGGCCGAAAACCAGATGATTCTGAGGTCGCGTTTGGGAGGGTGGGCGGCAAAATACTGGGCGGCTTTGATCAGGCAAACGCTTCCGCCCGCGTTGTCTGAAGAGCCGTGCGACCTGGCCACGCTGTCGTAATGGCCCACCAGCAGGGTGAGATTCTGGTCGGGATCGGTGCCAGGGATGTCCAGAACGATGTTGTGAGCGGTTTTGGTGTGGGCGGTCTGGCGGATGCTGAGTTTGACCTGCTGTCCGGCCAGTTTCATCAATTTCTCGGCATAGTCGTAGCGGATCATCACCGCCGGAAAAATTTCCTGGCGTTCACGATTCTGGCGGTGGGAATATGAATAGGCTTTTTTATGAGGGGCGGAAATGCCGATAAAGGCTTTGACGCGAGAGTATTCGCAAAGGTCATACAAACGCTTGTCGCTGTGATAATAAAGCACGATTTTATCGTCATAGGCGCCGGGGTTATACATGAGGGCGTCGGCGTTTTCCAGATAGACCAGTTCGCCTTCCACATCAGTATCGCCGCAGAGGCCATAGGGAGTGGCTTCCCAGCTGGAAGACGGGCCACTCACGGTGGCGGTCCCGGTGTCAAAGCCATGTATTTCAAAGGCTTCCACCTGGGGTTTCAGACCCAGCCGTTTGAGATAATCGCTGATCACAGTTCTGCCTCTGGCCTCTCCGTCTGTGCCGGCAAGGCGTTCAAAATCCAGTGCTTTGAGCAGTTGATGTAAGGTCATGATCGCGCTCCTGATCTTATTTTTTAGTTCCGGTCACTCTACGCCCAGACGGGTTTGGCTGTCAAGCTAAAAGGCGCGGATGATATTCTGCTTGACAGGCTGGGGGCTTGGAACAGATTGGATAAATCCCTCTAATGATACAGGTGTATCTGCCTGGGGATATGGCGCCAGGTGTCCAACTGCTTCACAGCCAGAGACATAGACGCCGCACAAAAGATTAGGAGTATCGATGCCCCAGATCCGGGACAATGTATTGGCGGTCACAGCCGCAATAAAGAATAAACTCTCAGCCTTGGGCCGCGACCCGGAAGACGCTATCCTGGTTGCGGTTACAAAGACCCATCCGGTGGAGGCGATCGAAGCCTCTCTGGAGGCGGGGCTAGGCCATTTTGGCGAAAACAAGGTGCAGGAAGCTCAGCGCAAAGTGCCCTTCATCACCAGGCCATATGAGGGTTTTCACTTTATCGGCCACCTCCAGACCAACAAGATCAAAGCGTTGCTGGAGCTCAAACCCTGCCTCATCCACAGCATCGATTCTCTCTATCTGGCCGAAAGCCTCAACGCCGCTCTGGCCAGATTCAATCGGGTGCAGGACATCCTCGTGCAGGTCAACACTACTCAGGAAGCCTCCAAGAGCGGGGTGGACCTTAGTAACGCCATAGAGATGGTGGGGCAAATCTCCCAGCTTCCGTTTCTGAGGGTTAAAGGCCTGATGACGATAGGTTTGATGAGTATCGACGCGGAGCGGACCCGTCCCCACTTTCAGAAACTGAAGCAGGTGTTTGATCAGATAAATACTATGATTGAAGAAGGCTCATTCGCCAGCGGGGACCCTGGCAGTTCTGCTGTCGAAATGCGCTGGCTCTCAATGGGCATGAGCGACGATTTTCTGGTGGCCCTGGAAGAGGGTTCCAACATGTTGCGCCTGGGCTCCGTGCTGTTCGGGGCACGTAACTATGGGAGTGGCAAATGATTCACCTGCTGGCCTTGGGGATCGTGATCATAGCTTATATGTACGGTTGTTTTTCCACGGCCCGCATTATTGCCAAGAGCTTTCGTTCTCTGGATATTTATAAGGTGGGGACTGGCCTGGCGGATACTGAAAACATCTATTCCCATATCAGCAGACCTTTGGGAGTGTTGGTGGGGGGACTGGACGTGGCCAAGGCCTATCTGTTTATGAAGGTTGTGGAACTGCTGCTGATTCTGTTGTCGGGCAGCGACCTGATGACCGGAGTTGAAATGATCTACGCGCCCAACTACATGCTGGTCTATGGACTTGCCATGCTAGTGGGACACTGTCTGCCCGTCACACATCGCTGGAAGGGGGGCCGGGGCATCTTTACCTATACGGGATTCATGGTCTATTTCGCGTTCTGGCCGATGATAATCACTCTCGTCATCGCCTGGTTGCTGATCGCCATCTACAAACAGATCCGCTTCGCGCAGTATTTGATCGTGATCCTGCCTGTGATCCTGGCGCAGGTGTTCTATTCCTTTATCCCCTATTTCCGCAAAGAACTACCGCCATATTTTATCGGCATGATGCTGGGAGTAGCCCTGTTTATGGGTATCCTCAACTTTGTGGTGTCCAAGAAACTGGGCGAGCTGTGATCCTGAATTAACCCCAAGGATATTGATATGTTGCAGATCAAGGAAGTGAAGAGCAAGAAGGATGTCAAAGCCTTTGTCATGTTGCCTTTCCGGCTCTACGAAGGAGACCCCAACTGGGTGCCGCCTCTCATCAAAGACCAGATCAAGTTTCTAAACCCCCTCCACAATCCTTTTTTTGAACACTCCGAGGCCAGTCTGTATCTGGCCATCCGGGACGGCAGAGTAGTGGGAAGGATTTCCGCTCACACCAATACCCGTCATAACCTGGAGCATAAAGATGAAGTGGGTTTCTTTGGATTCTTTGAGTGTGAAGAAGATCCCGAAGCAGCCAAAGCGTTGTTAAATACCGCGCTGCAATGGAATCGGGCCAGAAAGCGCAGCGCCGTGAGAGGTCCCCTCAATTTTACCATCAACGACGAATGCGGTATGCTGGTAGACGGCTTCGACAGCCCCCCCATGATCATGAACCGTCACGATAAACCCTACTACCAGCATCTGTTAGAGGGTTGTGGCTTCGTGAAGGCGATGGACATGTATGCCTATTTGAGCATCCGCACCGAGATGCCTGAAAGGATCGACAAAGTGGCGGCCCTGATCGAAAAACGCGCGGGCGTCAAAATCCGCCCGCTCAGTCGTAACAAAGCGGCGCGGGCCAAAGATATAGAGACTATCTTTCATATCTATTCCAAAGCCTGGGAGTATAACTGGGGCAACGTTCCCATGACCCAGGCAGAGCTCAAACACCTGGCATCAGAGCTTTTACCGCTGGCCGATCCGGACATGATTTTCATCGCCGAGATCGAAGGCCAGCCGGTGGGTTTCAGCCTCGCGATGCCCAATTACAACGAAGTCCTCAAAGTGATGAATGGCCGCACTCATCTGTGGGCCCTGATCAAAGCTATGATCGCCAAAAGGCGGATCGGCTCCGCCCGGGTGGTGACCATGGGTCTGATCGAGGAGTATCGTAAACGCGGCATAGACACGCTATTTTACTATTATTCATATAAAAACGGCCTCCCCAAAGGCTATATCCGGGGCGAGTTCTCCTGGGTGCTGGAAAATAACACGATGATGAACAGAGTGGCTGAAATGCTGGACGCGCAAAGATATAAGACCTACAGAATCTATGAACACCCCATCGACTGAGCTATCCTTGCGGAGATACTGGCTGAGTCCCATCGATATCATCACGCTTGTTTTCACAGGCTGGATCATGCTCTACATGGGGATTGGCCACCCGAGGGTGATCGATCTGGGCACCCATTTCCCCAGCTACATGTCTGTGTTCGCGGGAGTGATGCTGACGGCCTGGCTGCAAAAGCTCTGGGAGGGCAGGGAAGGCTGGTTTTTCAGCGCTTTCCGGCTGCTGAGGAGCATGTATCCGGTGCTGCTCTTCGGTTATTTTTATTCTTCCAACTATGCTTTCAACCGCGTGCTGGTCCCCAATTGGCAGGATCCCTTCTTCTATAAGATCGATGAGGCTATCTTTGGCTATCTGCCTTCGCTGGTCTGGGGGCAAAAGTATTCCCACTGGGCGATTTCGGAGCTGTTTCACCTGGCCTATTTCTGTTATTATCCCATGATTTTCGGCCTGCCGCTCTATCTCTATCTAAAAAACCGCAACGCCTTCGCGGAGTTGATCTTCGCGGTGACCTTCACCTTCTATCTCAGCTATTTCATTTATTCCCTGCTGCCCACCATTGGAGGCAGGTATTTTCCTGAGGCACTGGAGCTTACTAAGGTGTATCGGGCTGGGCCTTTCACCCACATCATGGCCTATATCTACAACACTACGCATCACTGGGGCGGCGCTTTTCCCAGTTCTCATGTGGGGGTCACGATCGTACTCACCATCGCGGGGCTGAGATTTACCAAGGTGATGGGCTATGTGTTTGTGGTGATATCCTTTTTCCTGGCGCTGTCGATCGCCTACTGCCATTATCACTGGTTTATAGATGCCGTCGGAGGTATCTTTTTGGGGATCGGAGGCTACTATTTGGCCGGCTGGCTGAGAACAAGGCTATCGCCGGTGGAGAACAGCAATTAATGAAAAGATCGATATTGATAATCCTGGCGGTGGGGATCGCAAGTCTGGCGGCCCAGCAAGCTGCTCTGCCGATCACTCAATATGACTACGCCATTCCGGAGAACAACGTCTCTCCGATCGCGATTGGCATGGGCGGCTTGAATCTCACTTATTCCGGAGATCCCTATTGCAGCTATTCCAATCCTGCCCTGCTGGCAGAAGTGGAGCAGAGCAGCCTGGTAACCTCCTTCCGGCTGGCCAATGATGAAGAGATGAGCATTCTGGAAGCCACCTCGCTTTCCAATACCCTCAAGGATAAGCAGTTCAAATACTTCAGCCTCAGCACCAAAAAGGCCGCCTTCACCTATCAGCCCATGAGCCGGGTGAATATCAGCGAGATCATTGCCGAAAACGGAGTTAACTACAACCTCTATCATGACTTTATGCTGGACAAGGTGCAGCTATCCATTGCCGCCAAAGATGAAGAACGCTCCGCCCTGAGCGCGGGCCTCAACCTCAAGTATCTGAGCGGACGTCTGGTGTATCTGAAAGAACGGCGCATAGGCTCTACCACCTTTACCAGAGAAGCTTTTATCGATGACAAAGTGAGGGGTTTTTCCACCGATCTGGGCTTCACTCTGGACAGCGAGACTTTCAAGTTTGGGCTCACGGCTTACGACCTCTTCTCACGCCTCTACTGGGAAAACTATTCCTCCAAACCCATCCAGTCCAGGATTGGGCTCGGAGCCGCGTGGGTGGACGATAACATGCTGATCAGCGTGGGTTTACAGGGAAAGATCAGTAAAAGCACCGACACCACTTATCATCTGGGCTTTCAAAACAGCTGGAGCTGGGGCCAGAGCTACAGTCAGGCTGGCCGTCCCATTCAGCACTCCATCCTCTTGAGGCTGGGGCTTTACAGCCAGGATTTTTATGGCACCAAAAACATCCATTTCACGATGGGATCAGGCTATAACTACAGCATTTTCCGCTTTGACTTTTCCGTGAACAGCGCCGGGATGATACTTAAAGAGAGCGAGTATCTCTTTTCTCTGGGGGTGGGGCTCCCCTAAGCTATGTTCCAGCTTGGATTTCTGCACAGCGGCCTGCTGATTTTCGCGGCGGCCACTGTCCTGCCCTTGATCATCTGGCTGATCGCCAGACGCAAACCACCCCGGGTGATCTTCAGTTCACTGCGGTTTATCAAGCTCAGCCAGGAGCAGGAAAAGAAGCGCAGCAAGCTCAAAAACATACTGCTCTTGATCATCCGCATGCTGATCATCCTCCTGATAGCTCTGGCCGTGGCCAGGCCTCAAGTGTATTCCAGCCGGCTGAATCAGAGCTCCAAACATCCTCCCACCGCTTTGGCAATCGTGCTGGACACTTCTTTCAGCATGGACTATCTGCATGAATCCAGGACCCTGCTGGACAGAGCGAAAGAGGCACTTTCCAGGATTAACGGCCTCTGTGGTCCCTCTGATAAAATCTCGTTGATCACCCTTGACGAGAGCTGGAACACCTTGCATTCACAGATCTTCGCGGGGTCCATTCCGGCTGACTTGATCTCAGCCCTCCGCGTCACCCATACTCCCATCAGAATGGAGGAGGCCCTGCAAATGGCCAGGGGTCGTCTGATCGAATCCGGGTTGCCCAATCGCGAGCTCTATCTGATCACAGACGGCCAGCAAAACCAGTATCCTGAAGATCTGGATATCCCGGTCTATCTGATCCCGCTCGACACTCCGGAAAGCGTTGCCAACCTTAGCGTTAAAGACGTTCAGCCCAGGCCTCAGCTAGTGGATAAGACCCGCCTGCAGAGCCTGGATTTTACCCTGATAAACCATGGCCCCACCGATCGTAAGGATGTGTTGATCAGAGCGATACTTGGCGATACCAAGGTGGCCGAGAAGTTTGTGACCATCACCGCCCGTCAGGAAATCAGAGAAAGCATCCTGGTGGAACTGCGTGAAGATGGCTGGCAGACAGGCTATGTGGAAGTAGTGGATGAGGGGCTCCTGCACGACAACCGCTCCTGGTTTGCTTTTCCTCATCGTGTGGCCCCCAGCGTGGCTGTGATCAGCCAGAAACCCTCTCTACCATTTTATCTGGACAGCGCGCTGAGAGTCTATACCGGTAGTGCCGGAAGCTTGAAAGTGATGGACCCCGCCACTTTGACCATGGCCGATCTGGATAGATATCAGAGTTTCGTGATCTACGCGGCCGGAAATCCCAGCGCTCGTCTTAAAGAACTGCTTGACGCGCTCATAAAGGCTGAAAGGGGAGCCCTGGTGCTTCTGGACGAAGGCCTGAGCCCGGAGGCTAAAAGCATGTGGGAGTCCACCTTCGGCTGCAGGATAGGTAGTTTTATCCAGCAGCCCAAAGACATCGCCAGCCTCAATCCGCATCACTATATCAGTGCCTTGCTCAGCGGTAAAGACATGGCCCAGAAGCGGATAAGCCATTACTGGAGTTGCCGGGCGGGGAACTCTGCCAGCCTTGCTTCAGCCAGTGGAGACGATCTGGTGATGGTGAAAGGCAGAATGGTGCTGTTCGCGTTTGATCCCGCGGCCCTCTCCAATAGCTTTTTCATCGGTCCCATCTTTCCAGTGCTAACTTACAGAGCACTGGAGCACAGTGGCTTGGCCCAGGCCAGCGGATCGCGGATCAAGCTGGGAGATCTGATCACGGCGGACACTCTGGTCTTGCCGGACGGTTCTTCGCTAGAACTGGCCAGACGTGCCTATCGGGCCAACTTTCCGGGTATCTATCAAAGCAAAGTGGGTAGTTTCGATCCCATCGTCATCGCGGTGGACCACGATCCCGCTGAAAGTGATATAACCCCACACGATTTCAGCCGGCTGAAATACGTTAAACCTCTCAAAAGCAATTGGTCAGAACAGGTCTTCCGCTCCAGATTGGGACACGATATCTGGAAGATCCTCTTGATGATAGCTTTGGCCCTTTTCCTGCTGGAGATAGTGATCGTCAAGCTCAGTCAGTCCAGTTCAGGTCTGCCCGGAGACCAGGCAATTCCGCAACCCGGCAGCGGTTTAAACCAGCCTTCCAAGGAGTAATCATGCTGCAAGATATCAAAGACCCCGCTCAGATCAGAAAGCTGACCATGGCGGAGATGGTGCTGCTGGCCAAAGAAACCCGGCAGCGCATCGTGGATGTGGTTTCCAAAACTGGCGGGCACATAGCCCCCAGCCTGGGTGCCGTGGAAATTGCCATCGCGCTTTTGAATATCTTCGATTTCAATCTCGACCGGGTGGTCTGGGATGTGGGACATCAAAGCTATGCCTGGAAGATACTTACTGGCCGCAATGAGCGCTTTGAGACCCTCAGGGTCCTGGATGGCATCAGCGGGTTTACCAACCGGGATGAAAGTCCCTATGATGCCTTCAGCACTGGTCACAGCAGCACTTCCATTTCCGCGGCGCTGGGTCTGTCCTGTGCCTCTCGACTGCTGCAGGAGAAAAAGGCGCATCACATTGCCGTGATAGGAGATGGAGCGCTCACAGGGGGCATGAGCTTTGAGGCTCTCAACCATGCCGGTCACCTGCAGCCGGACCGTTTTATCGTGATCCTCAACGACAACGCCATGTCCATCTCCAAAAACGTGGGCGGCCTCCAGAAATACATGGCCAGGATGATGGCCTCGCGTAGCTACAACACCCTCAAACAACAGATCTGGGAGCTCAGCAACAGCCTGCCGGACAACATTCGCCGCCGCTTCATCTATGGCGCCCAAAAGCTGGAAGAATCGATGATGAACATCCTGGTGCCCAACATCATCTTCGAGGATCTCGGCTTCAAATATGTGGGTCCCATCGACGGCCACGATCTCAAACAGCTCACCTCCATCTTCAAACGAGTGCGGGATAACATGGTGGGACCGGTACTGCTGCACGTCGTCACCCAAAAAGGCAAGGGTTACAGTCCAGCCGAAAAGAACGCCTCTCTCTTTCATGGCGTGGGGCCCTTTGAAAGCAGCAGCGGCAAGCAGGTCTGCAGCGGCAAGGAGAGCTGGAGTGAAGTGTTTGGCAACAGCTTGCTCAGATTGGCTGAGCGCCAGCCAACTATCGTAGCCGTCACGGCCGCCATGAGTGCGGGGACCGGGCTGAGCGCTTTTGAAGCCAGATTTCCGGATCGCTTTTTCGATGTCGGCATAGCCGAACAGCATGCCGTCACCCTGGCGGCAGGCATGGCCTGTAAAGGGATCAAGCCCTTCGTGGCCATCTACAGCACTTTTATGCAGAGGGCTTTGGACCAGGTGATCCACGATGTGGCGCTGCCACGTCTGCCAGTGGTGTTTTGTATCGACAGAGCTGGCCTCGTGGGAGAAGACGGTGCCACACATCACGGTGCTTTCGATCTCAGCTTCCTGAGCGGAGTGCCTGGACTCATAATCCTGGCCCCCTCCAGCGCTGAAGACCTGGACGCCATGCTGGCCTGGGCCGCGACCTATCAGAAAGGTCCCGTGGCGATCCGTTATCCCAGAGGGACAGCATTCTGTTCGGGCGCTGGAATTGATGAATTCATGCCAGGGATGGCCAGGCTTGTAGATGATAATGGCCAGATAGCTTTGGTGGGTGTGGGTGACGCGTTTCATCTTGCCGCGGATGTCCACAAACTCTTGCTGGAAGCGGGCTCTCAAGCCAGACTGGTGGACCTGCGCAGCGTAAAGCCTATGGATGAAATTCTTTTACGTCGATTAGGCGACGAATGTGCTTACATCTTTAGCTGTGAAACGGGCAGCATCATAGGTGGGGCGGGAGCGAGAATAGCTCAGCTGCTCTGGGATAAAACCAGCAAGGTCATCAACTTCGGATATCCTGACAGTTTCGTGCCCCACGGCAAGACGGAACTGCTCAAACAACGGATTGGCTTCACGCCCGAAGCCCTGGCCGAAAGGATCATCCAGATCACCCAAACATGAGACTCGACCTCAAAGAGCCCATCTGCGCTTTGATCACTCCAGCCGGAACGGCTGCCATCAACGTGATCAGGATCAGCGGAGAGGGCTCGATCGGGATCGTGGCCGCCCATTTTGATTCCCCCCATAAACTGCTGCGTGCAAAAGGGAAGCAGATCGTTTATGGCGTCTTTCTGGATGCGGACAAACAGCCGCTGGACGAGGTCCTCTGCAGTATCTTCAGAGCCCCTCACAGCTATACGGGAGACGACACGGTGGAAATCTCCTGCCATGGCAATCCCAGAATCGCGGCCCGGATTCTGGAACTGCTGCTGAGCTCAACCCGCCTGGCAAACCCAGGTGAGTTTACCCTGAGGGCCATGTACAACAACAAGATAGACCTCATCCAGGCGGAAGCGGTCAAGGACCTGATCTCAGCTCCCACCACCAGGGCCGGAAGCGCAGCCCTCAGTCAAGCCCGCGGGGTACTGTCCCACAGCCTGAAAGGCATCCTGGAACGCATTACCCATGCCAGGCTGCGCTGCGAGATGGCCATCGATTTTGCCGATCAGGACCTCCCTCAGATCGATACGGAGGTTCTGATAAATGATCTTGCCAGGCTGGACAGCGAGGTCAGCCAGCTCTGTGAGCAAGGCAGCCAGGGACGCTATATCAGAGAGGGGATCAGAATCTGCCTGGCAGGGGCTCCCAACTCCGGTAAGAGCTCGCTCTTCAACGCTTTTCTCAAACATAACCGCGCCATCGTAACTCCCCATCCCGGCACTACCAGAGACTATCTGGAAGAGACCCTTTCCCTGCGAGGTTACGCGATAATTTTATATGACACAGCCGGGTTGAGAGATACCAGCGACGAGGTGGAACAGCAGGGCATCGATCGCAGCCGGGAACTGATGTTTGATGCCGATCTGGTCCTGTTCCTGATTGACGCCAGCAGACTGGCAGAACACAAGGAAGACGATATACCCCAGGGACTTGGCAATAAAATCCAGATAGTGATCAGCAAGGCTGATCTGCTGTCACAAGATGATCTGGAAGGGCTGCTCGGCACGGGATCGATACCCGCGAGCGCGATTAGCCCGGATGGACTGGATGAGCTATCTGAGGCTATTCTGGAGCGGTTTCAACTGGCCGAACCCCTTCCAGAACGGCCTTTGGTGACCAATACCCGGCATCTGGCTGCCCTCAGAAGCTGCGGGGAAGGATTGCAAAACGCCCTGGTAGCTTTGAGGTCCGGGTTGGGCTTTGAATTTGCCGCCTTCGATCTGATTTCTGCCAGCGCGGCCCTGGAGGAAATCCTGGGTGTGATCACTCCGGATGACTTGCTGGAGAAGATTTTTGCCGATTTCTGCATTGGCAAATAGGACAAGGAGATAATCATGAGCAATTGGATCTATTCCAAAAACGGGAAAGAGTATGGTCCCATGAGTACTTCCAAAGTGGCTGATGCCATCTTGAGAGGCGAACTGGAACTGGACGACTATGTCCTGAGCGCCGAGACTCAGCTCTGGAAGAAAGCGAAGGAAGTACAGGCGATCATGGATATTGTGCATAAACCCCTGCCCAACAACCTCTTTGACGATGTCAACCGGGAGGAGTTTTCAAGCTTTATCCAGGGAGACGATTCTGTATTGGCAGAGCCGGTCTTTTTCAATATATCATACACCCGTCTTATGGCCCTTCAGGTGCTCACCTTAGGCTTGTTTCAGTCCTACTGGTTTATCCGTCAGTGGCTTTATGCCATCAGGCGTTCAGACAGAAGGGCCATGCGGAGTTCGCTGATGATATTGTTTTTTGCCTACTTTATCTTTAGTGAGATCGAAACCGACCGCAGCCTGAACAAAGCCGCCCATCCGGGCTGGAGTGCCTGGAGAATGGCTATTCTCTGGTATCTGGTGATTCCTTTGGCGGTGTTTGGCGCTCATTCCACCAATCCCATATTGGATATTGTGCTATCTTTACCTGTATTGATTTTCAGCACCTCTTTGGTGTTGATTCCCATCCAAAAATACATCAATGAATGCAACGAAAAGCTCAAACGCCCTGTGTCCAAACTGGGCCTGGGTTATTATCTCACCATTCTGCTTGGGATCGCGGCCGCGGTGGCGCTGTTGACAGTCTCTTTCTGAATATCAAGGCTGGTTTCCCGCAGATTACGCAGATTTTGGCGGGAACCTGTATCTACGCTACAGCTCGGTCCGATGCTTAAAGTTGTCCAGGACGGCTTCCCAGCTCAAGGGCAGGCGCATGTATTCGCCTTTTTGCCACAGGGGAATCTGGTTCGTGAGGCCTGGAGAGCCCAGCCAGCCATCCTGTCCTCCCAGCAGCACAAAGTAGTTGGCGTCCATGTCTCCCATATCGGTGATGAATCTGGAGCAAGCGCCATAGTTGGCATTGTGGGTTTTATCGCTGCGGGAATGGGCTGTTTTCATCAAGGCAGTGGAGCTGCCGCCCACGGGATAATTGCCAAAGCGATAACGCTTTCCGATCAGCGGAAGCATTCCGAAATAGTGAGTGGCATTATAGCGGTGCATGGCACCCCAGTTGGCAAAGCGAGCCTGCCGTTTCCAGCTTGGTTTGATGGCTTTGCTCAAAGCGGCCTGAGCGCCTTTAATATCTTTAGTTAGATCGCTGATCAAACGCTCCGGTAGGGTATCCATCCCCAGAATCCGTTTGCTTAGTTTTTTGCCGTATCTGGCTGTGTAGTATTCTTTTGCCGTGTAATAGAGGAGGAGTTCAAAGATTACCGGGGCCTTTGAGTCAATCCGGTAATCGCCGTCCCAATCTTTGAGAGCGGCAATTACACCCGTGGCCGGATCATCCTTATCCGATGTTAAAAAAGCACTTAGCCTGGCAGTAAACCACCCGGCAGCGGAACGCGCGGAGGGAATCACCGTATCCCGATGTAAATCCATAAGTTCTTTCAGGCCAAGCTTGTCTGTAGCCCCGATCACTTCATCCATGCGCCGGATCCTGTCATCGCTGGAAAAGGCAAAACCCAGCGGTGTCGATGCTTTGAGGGGCTGGTTGTTGGCGCTGGCGATGTAAGCGCTTTCCGGATCAAGCAGATAAGGCAGGTCCAAAGGAGATAGATAAGCCTGCCACATCTGGTCAGGATTGCCGGAACTGATTGCTATGGAAGGAGCTCGCTCATAATTCCGCACCGGAATCCTGACAGCTGGCACCAGACCGATGTGATTGGCCTTATCGGCATAGAGGAAGTTCTGTCCGGAGACGGCATAATCCGCAAAACTGGCCCGGAATTCTTCCCAGTCGGTGGCCTGGTTCATCCTGAGGGCGGCTCCGATCTCATTGGAGGCCTGATGCCCCCCCCAGCGGAGCACGATCACTCTGCGTTTATCTCTAAATAGCGGCGCGTCTGAAACGACCGGACCCCACTCGCTGTATCTCAGCTTGACGGTCTTATCAGGCCAGCCTTTGACGACTAGGCGTTTCTCCACCACTCTCAGCCGGGCGATTTCATCAGGACCGAGCGCGACCAGATCAGAACTGGCGGAGCGCATATTGGTGCCACTGAATGAGATATGCGGGTTGCGGCCAACCAGCACGGCTGGCAGCCCCGGAAACATCATCCCCAGCACATGATAGGAAGGGCATTGATAGCCAGCCAGCAACCACATATTAGGCAAATTCATACCCAGATGAGGATCTGAGGCCATCAGGGCCGAACCGGTCTTTGACCTGGAGGGGCCTATCACCATAGCGTTGCTGCCAGTCCTGGCCAGGTTGCTGAGCAGGTCCGCGAAGAGCTTGCGGGCTGGATCAGTTTCTGAGCTCAGCAGAGTTCCACCTGGTTGGCTGCCGATCTCGTTCCAGTATCGTTTCCAGCTTGTTTCCTCTTCCAGTTTGAGGGCTCCCAGCCAGTTGAACCAGTTCACGTCAGCGCTGATCAGACGCCCCATCCTCAGGATGTCGGAAAGGCTCCAGGGACTGGGCTTGATCTTGAGGGCTTTCAGTTCCAATGGCATGGTTTTCATCCGCGCCTGATAGAGGTTCAGCCCATCCACAAAGGCCTGAATCCACTCTCTATCGTGTGGCTCCAGTCGAGTGGCGATGCTGTCCACGGCATCAAAGACACCCATCGCCATAAGGCTGTGATCCACGCGGGTGGCCAAGGGTCCCAGATGCGAGGCCAAACGGTGGTTGACGACTTCTCTAAAGAGGTAGAGCTGCCCCAATCTCAAGTGGGCGTGGACCATCCCCAAAAGCAGCGCGGCGTCCTGATCGTGGTCCGCCTTGATAAACGGGACCTGATATTCGTTCCAGAGCAGTTCCGCTTTTCCCTGCAAGGGGAGATCTTCCGAAGGGAAGTCACGGAGCCGGGTTTGCAGGTCCCTGGCCTGGGGTTTTACCCTGATCAGGGAACAGGAACTCAAGAGAGTAAGACTCAATACAACAATCAGTAAAGCCCGCAAGGCTGTTTACTCTGGAGTGGGGATAGGCTGTTTGGGGACTTGGGGATTTGCTTCCACTGGTTGGGGGTTTTCTTCCGTGAGCTTTGTTTTATCCACGATAAACAAGTCTTCATAGTCCGAATCCGAATAGAGCACGCAGAGGCTGCCGTCCGACACATAGAGCAGATGGATACTGCGTTTGGGACTCAATACCCAGATCAGCTGTTCGGTGGCCCGGTCATAGTGAGTGGATTCGCCGTGCATGTCATATACCCGGTCCACCACGATCTGGTCCATTTCGCTGCTGAGGGTGTTGCGGTGTTTGACGAACCAGCCCGCCACCTTGAGGTTCTCAGGATTGATGAAGAGGATCACCGCTTCCACCATGGGATCCTGCTTGGAATAGTATTTCACCATCGGTCCCTCGATGTTCTCGGCCAGATAACCGAATTTGGCCAGCAGCGAATCGGCATGGGGCCAGGGATCTTCATAGGAAATGTCAAACAGGCCAGTTTGGGCAAAGAGCCCTCCCAGAGCAGCCAGCAGGATGATCGAGGTAATGTATTTTTTCATTTATTCCACCTTGTAAGATTAAGTTGGCCATCATTTCCGGGTCCGTTTTTCCGTCAATGAAAAGCTGTGTGGCAATCTCTTTGTCACTATTACTGGCTGCCAGCCCCATTCCTGCAGCATAGTTGCCGTAGAGCTGTGGTGCTGCCGGCGGCGAAAAACACCGGAGAGCGCACGGTATCTCCACGGCAACTAATGAGGGAGGATGATCTGCCAGCTCGGAAACCTGCCGGGATACATCATAAAACCTGAGGCCAGGCAGCAGGAAAGGATGGCTGGTATTGTGATTCATTCGGAGCATATATCCTTTGCCGGTAGGATGATAGCAGGCTGCCACCAACCTTGAAACGGGGAACGAACTGAATCCATGATCGCCGCGCGCGTAAAGTTCAGGATTTCCACTTGACAAGAATTTATCTCTTAAAAGGCTTACACGCAGGAGTTTTTGTATATGATCGAAGTAATAGACCAGAAGTGTATAGGCTGCCGGGCCTGTATCAAAGCCTGTGCCTATGACGCTATCAGAGTGATAGATAAGCTTGCCGTAATCGATTTGGACAAGTGCGTCCTGTGCGGGGCCTGCGTTACGGCCTGTCCTGTGGATGCCATCGTGATGCGCAAAAAGAGCTCCATTCAGGTGGACAAAGATGACTATCAGGGCATTTGGGTGTTCGCGGAACAGCGGGAAGGCATCCTGGCCCCCGTGACTCTGGAGCTTTTGGGCAAAGGCCGCGAGCTGGCTGATGAAATGGGCACGGAATTGAGTGCCGTTCTGCTGGGCAGCGAAATCGAAGCCCTCACTTCGGAACTGATCGCGTTTGGAGCGGACCAGGTGATCGTGGTCGATGACCCTGAACTCAGACACTTTAGAGACGAACGTTACACCAAAGCTCTCAGCGAGCTTGCCATGAAATATAAACCCGCTGTCATCCTGGCAGGGGCCACCGTGACTGGCCGCTCCTTCATTCCCAGGGTGGCGATCGAGCTCAGAACTGGCCTCACGGCTGACTGCACTGGCCTGGAATACGATGCTGAAAATGCCAACCTGTTGCAGACCCGTCCCGCTTTTGGCGGCAACATTATGGCTACGATCGTGACCGCCAATCACAGACCTCAGATGGCCACCGTGCGTCACAAAGTGATGGATCCCCTGGCCCGGGACGAATCCAGAAGCGGAATTGTGATCCGGGAACAGATCGTGTTTGATTTTGACGAGGAAGAGAGTGTCTGGCTGGGTTTTGAAAAGGAAAAGACCACGCTGGTCAATATCACCGAAGCCAATCTGATCGTTTCGGGCGGCCGGGGAATAAAAGAAGCCAAAAACTTTGCCTTGGTAGAAGAGCTGGCGGAAGCCCTCGATGGCGCTGTGGGAGCTTCCCGAGCGGCTGTGGACGCGGAATGGATAGCTTACGCCCATCAGGTGGGGCAGACCGGAAAGACTGTAAAGCCAAATATTTACATCGCGGTGGGGATTTCAGGGGCCATTCAACACCTGGCCGGTATGTCCTCAGCGGATTATGTGATCGCTATCAACAAAGATCCAGACGCGCCGATCTTTAAAGCGGCCGATCTGGGCATTGTTGGTGACCTCTTTGAGATACTGCCAAAACTTACAAAAAGGGTGAAAGAACTGAGATCATGATCATCACGCCTTCGGTCAGTGTCATCAGTCCTGATCGAGTGGAACGAAATGTGGCTTTGCGTCTGAGGGCCAGTGGGTCTGAGCACTCCGAACCGCTCGTAGTGCCAGGGGCCATCGCTTATGTGCCGCTGATCAATTCCCACGATCATCTGGTGGGCAATTGGGTACCCCGGGCAGGAGACAAGCGGCCTTATCCCAATTCTCATATCTGGGTGGAAGATATGAAAGAATCTTTCAGCTTCCACGAGCGCAACAACTTCTGGGCCAACGACGGATCCTTCCAGCTCAGTGAGGGCGGGGCACTCCACATGGCTTTGCTGGGCAGCTACAAAAATCTCTTTTCCGGCTGCGGAACCGTTCAGGACCACGCTCCGGTGCAGGAACCCTGCTATTACAACAGCTTCCCGGTCAACGTGATCAGTGCTTTTCGCCAGTGCCATTCCATCACTATGGGCAACTGGTGGGGCGGAAAAACTGCCTCGGAAGAGATGCAACTCACCAACGGTAAGCTGCCTTTCGTGATCCATCTGGCAGAGGGGGTGGATGATCTCACAGCCCGCGAATTCAGCGAGCTCGAAAAGCAAGGTCTTCTCAAAGATAACACACTGATGATCCATGGGATAGCCCTGTCTGAAGCCGAGCTGGAAAGGATCGCAGCGGCAGGAGCTTCCGTTTGCTGGTGTCCCAGCAGCAATTATTACCTGATCGGCGAGACTCTCAAGATCGACCTGGCCCTCAAACATGGCGTCAATGTGGTGATAGGCACCGATTCCACCATGAGCGGAGGCGTCAATCTGATCGCGGAATTTGACGTGATCCATCAAAAACATCCGGGGTTGCCGCTCAATCTGCTTTACCGGATGGTGACCGAAAACGCGGTCAGGGCCCTCAAACTGCCAGCCAGATACGGAAATCTCGATCCCGAACACTGTGAAAACCTGTTGCTCGTGGACGGAGTGGACCAGGATCCCTTTGAAAACCTGTTGATCATGGAAGCCGCTTCGATTCAACTGATGGTTGTGGACGGCATCGCCCGCTTCGGAGATCTGGAATGGATGGAACGCCTTAAACTGGAAGAAGATAAATATACCACCTTCAGAACCGGCAACAAAGAGAAATTCGTGCTGGGCGACCCCATGGAACTCAATGATGAGGTGGACGCGGCGCTGGGCTATCATAAAGACTTTCCATATCTGCCGTTCTAATTGAGAATTGAGAATTGAGAATTGTTTCTCCCTGGCGCAGCCATCTCACCTATGAAGTATCTCACCCCATGTGGAAATCAACATCCATCCTCTGTTCCTCAATAATCTCTGTCTCTCTGTCCCTCTGTTTTAAAAAAGAGTTATGCATTATGCGTTATGCATTACCCGTTATGCGTTATGCGTTATGCGACCTGTATGAAAAGCCTCTGTTCCTCAATAATCTCTGTCTCTCTGTCCCTCTGTTTTAAAAGACCCTTATGTTAAAAGTTAACGAAATCTTCTACAGCCTGCAGGGTGAATCCACTTTCGCCGGCAAGCCATGTATCTTTATCCGTCTCAGCGGCTGCAACTTGAGCTGCTCCTACTGCGATACCCGTTACGCGCTCGATGAGGGCTACGAAATGGAAGTGGGGGAGATTCTGGCCAAAGTGGAATCCTATCCTTGCGAACTAGTGGAAATCACAGGTGGCGAACCACTCTGCCAACCGGAATCGATCAAGCTGATGGACAAGCTCTTAGCTCAGAATTACAATGTGCTGCTTGAGACCAACGGCTCTATCGATCTGGCCGACGTGCCAGACGAAGTGACCAAGATTGTGGATGTCAAGCTGCCGGGCAGTGGATGCTGGGGTAGTTTCTTTAGGGATAATCTGGACTTTCTGGAATGCTGGGACGAGCTGAAGTTCGTGATTTCAGACCGGGAAGACTATGTGGCCGCGGTGGGATTTCTGGACGAACATGATCTCTGGCAGCATGAAGTCTTGTTTTCGCCCGTGACCGATAGGTTGGCCCCCTCTCTGCTGGCGGAATGGATTCTGAAGGACGCGCTGCAGGTCAGGCTGCAGTTACAACTGCATAAGCTACTGGATATTAAGTAACAAGACAGCTCCGGCGATCAGGGTCGTGGCAATCAGCGGATCGATCCAGCTAAATCTGTAGGTAACCAGGCGACTGCTCTTGATGCCGTTTCGGAAGCCTCTCAGTTCCAACGCGATAGCTCTTGTTTCACTACCCTGCAGGAGCTCGCTCACCAATCTCAGCGCGATGATCCCATAGAGCCTGATCCTCTGCTTCACTTGCAATGAACGCAACGCTATGCCCCGTTTGCGGATAAGCAGATTCACGTCTCCGAGCATAGTGGCTATCCCTGGCAGTAAATGAACAGCGTAAGATACCATGAATCCCACCTCTTCGGGAAGTCTGAGCGTCCTGAAAGCGGCGTCGAAATCCATGGGAGTGAGCCGTATTAAAAGCTTGGCGGCCAACAGGATGACTGTGATCCGCAAGCTCAACGCGATACCCAGGGCCAGACCCTGAGTATAAAGGACAAAGCTACCCAGTCCGCAAAGCTCAGTTCCCTTTCTGACTGCCAAAAGCTGGATCAATAGGATCATCAGAATCAGAGGAAGGACGCGCAATAAAGATCTGCCCAATGTCATGGGAGTCAATATCTTGCCTATCAAAAGCAGGGCCGCGCAGAGGAGCAACAGCACTGCCAGCATGGCCGGCTTGACGGATACTATGGCCAAACCGCTGAACCACAGCGCGATAAATATCTGGGTAAGGGGATGCGGTCGGGGCATTATTCCAGCTCCTTCAGGATGCCGTCACGGAGCTCAAAATGTTTGTGGGGCAAGTCGTTATAAGCTTCCGGAGTATGGGTCACAATCAGCATTCCCACTCCCTCACTCAGTTTTTCGGCACAGACTTGCAGGAAGCTGGTTGCCCTGGCGCTATCAAGCCCGGACATAGGCTCATCCAAGAGCCAATAATGGCTTTTGGTCCGGAGGAGGGGCATCAATACGGTGGCCCTGCTTTCACCCGTGGAGAGCTGATGATAGGGTAAATCCAGCATCGCTGGTTCCAGATTGAAACGTGCGGCCGCATCAGACCAGGAAATCGAGTCAGACTTGTGATTGGTCGCGCCCTTCCTGCAGGCCTGCTCGAAGGCCATGTCCCAAATCTCCAGATCGTGGCGGGGACAAATGCCGACCCGCTGTCTGGCACTCTCCTGTTCCATGTGCCATATATGCTTGTAATACAGAGTCTTATCATTTGGCAACGGCTGGTCTCGCCACAAAATCTCTCCCCCGCCAGGTTTCAGGTCTCCAGCCAGCAGCTTGAGCAAAGTGCTTTTGCCACAGCCATTTTCGCCACTCAGGAGGGTGAGGCTAGATCGGTCCAGACTGAGGCTCAGGTCTTTGATCAGTGCAGCTCTTTCCGGATAGGAAAACCAGAGACGACGGGCTTCCAGAAAAGGCTCAGAGCTCATTCAGGTCTATGGTCCCAGTGGCCAGGCCATCCAGACAAGGCTGGTGCTCCGTGGCCAGAATCATCCTGCCGTTTTGGAGCAGCCCCGCCACCCATTTGATCAGGGTTTCACGTCCCCGCGCGGAAAGGCTGGCAGATGGTTCATCCAGCAAGATCACAGGCGTTTCCATTGCCTGGCAGACGGCCAGCAACAGGAGCTTTTTCTGGCCCTGAGAGAGCAGATGGGGATCCAGCGAGGGGGAACAGTAATTCTCCAAATCCAGACTATGCAGGGCATTAGCGATTCTCAACCGCATTCCGGATGCTGCCATCCCGATGTTTTCCAGGGCGAAGCTGAGTTCTTTTTCGATGTTTGGGAAGAGAAGCTGCAGAGCGGGATCGGCCATCTGATATGCCAGCCAGGGAGATCTGTGACGTAAAGGCAAGGTGTGCAGAGCGATATCATCAAGCTGAACCATGATCTTTCCCTGGGCGGGAATGTGCTCTGGGATCACCCCCGCCACGCAGTTCAACAGCGTGCTTTTACCGCTGCCGTTCCTGCCTTTTATCAGGACCAGCTCACCGGGAGCGATCTCCAGATCCAGCTTGGGTATTAAAACAGCCGTTGAGCTTGGGAAGCGGATGTCCCCAAGGCTAATCCTCAGGCCCATAATCTTTTAAGATCACTCCAGGGAAGGCTCAGGTTCGCCAACTGCCATCTCACTGATCCGGAAGCTGGGATACTTCTCGGCTAGATTGGGCTCCAGCATCAGCTTTCCCAACGGCACCGTAACTCCATCACCAAAAATGACTTTGGTGTCTGCGCTGATATTCCGGGCCAGAGTTTTTTCCAGCTCATAGATATGTGGCAACGCTTTGTCTCTGATCAGAACGGTGTCTCCATATTGGATATAGACCAGGTCTTTAATCCACATACCGCCAGGGATTTGAGGGCTTTTGAGGTTGATCTTGTCGGCGTGCTTTTCAAGGATCGCGCCTTCCAGATGACGCGGCCACTCCAGTTCCGCCATCAGGCCGTCCGCGCTGATCAGATAAAGTGTGAGCTCGCTTCTAGGAAGCAGGAATTCCAGATACCAGCCTTCTGTGTTGACAAAGGGGGCGGGGTCTTTGATCAACTGCATCCCTTGCAGCATATGGTCCAATCTGTGATAAATCACTGGAATAGGGACAGATGCCTGAGCTTCCAGGATGACGCGTTCCACATCTTTGATCCAGGTCATTTCTCTCAGGGCCGGAAACACCAGTCGGGAACTGCCCGGCTCGTATTCCTTGCCTCCGGAAGCGAAGACCAGCCAGCATTCCAGGCTGTCCATCTCGGCCTTGCTGAGGCTGACGCGATAGCGGTCTCCAGATTCGAAGCGGATCTTGCCAAAGCTCTGAAAACCATGCTCATAGAGCCACTGGTCAAAGCGGATGCCGCTAAAGCTGTGTTCCTTGATCTTGCCCTCTTTTTCGCTGGAGGCATTCAACTCCAACCTTGGCAGACTGGCCAGAGCATTGATGTCATATTCCTTGCTCAGGCCGGTGATATCAGTCACTGTGAGGGCGGTCAGATTGATAAAAGTCATCAGTGACAGGATCGCAAGCAGTGTTTTCATGTTATCATTCCGTATTTCTTTAATTGAGCATAGAGCCCTTTGCTGACCAGGCCTCCTACCGCTCCGGAAAGCAAAGCCAGGCCGCCAATGGTGAACACAAGAGCCAGAGGATGATGGAAGAGCAGAACGGCCACCAGCAGCGCTCCGGCCAGATTGGCGATCGCGCAGATCAGGACGTGGCTGATGACTTTATCTCCATCTTTGAAAAGCAGATACAACAGGTCGGCCACGATCCCGGGCAGAGGATATGAAATCAGGCTCAGAGCCCCTTGATTGCCCTGCATGCCTGCAACCATGACGATGAGGGCCTGCACCACTCCAAAGAGGGTACCGGTTCCCGTCTTGCCCACCATAAACACAGCCAGACTCAGCCACAACATGTAAAAGCCTCCGGCCAGGGAACCTCCCGGAATCGCCAAAGGGGTGGAGATCATCTTGAAAAGCGGGCCCACGAGCGGTTTGATGGCTATGCCAATGGCCGCCAAAGTGGAGATCACGATCAGATCTCTGGTGCTGAAACGCTTGAACATCTTTCCTCATTACTTGCTTTTGCCGATCTAATATGTTTCCCGCAGATTTCGCGAATTCTGGCGCGGATTTCGCAGATTTTGATCAAGTTTAGAAGTACCGGCGCTCGCTGTCGCGCCAAGCTCAGTACAATCTGCGAAATCAGCGGTATAATCTGTGTAATCCGCAGGAAACCACACTCGACTGTGGGCAGGTTTTTCAAGCAGCCAATAATGTCAAGCGGGAACGCTTTTGGACAACTCCCTAAAACAATCCACTGATATTGCCGTCGTGCTCCACGTCTATCATCTCAGCGGAGGGCTTTTTGGGCAGGCCCGGCATCCTCATGATTTCACCGGTGATGGGGATCAGGAAGCCAGCCCCATTGGCGATCACCACTTCCCGGACTGTCACCAGGAAGTCTTTTGGCCGGCCAATCAGGTCGGGATTGTCCGAGAGCGATTTCTGGGTCTTGGCGATGCAGATGGGCAGCTTGTCAAAGCCGTATTTGTTGATCTTCTTGATGTCCGCTTTGGCGTCTGAAGTATAGTCAACCTTCTGCGCTCCATAGATTTCGGAGGCAACAGTATAAATCTTGTCCTCGACGGGGCTGGCCCAGTCATAGAGGCCCCGGTACTGGCAGATGTCTTTTCCCACCATATCCACCACTTTTTCAGCCAGTTGCAAACCTCCCTTGCCGCCCTTGGCGTGATATTCCACCACGGAGGCCTCAAAACCGTTGGCTTGCACGTAATCACTCACGATCTGCAGTTCTTCATCCGTGTCTGTGGGGAAGCGATTGATGGCAACGATGGATTTCATGCCAAATTTGTGGATATTTTCCAGATGCTTTCCGAGGTTTGCCAGGCCTTCGGTTACGGCAGCGGGATTGGGCTGCGAGATTTCCTTGAGCTTGGCACCGCCATGCATTTTGAGCGCTCTCACGGTGGCCACCAGGACCACGGCATCGGTGCAGAACTTGCCATACTTGCATACCAGATCAAAGAATTTCTCTGCTCCCAGGTCGAAACCGAAACCCGCTTCCGTGACCACATAATCGCTGAGCCGCAGGGCTGTCTTGGTGGCCAGAATGCTGTTGGCACCCTGGGCGATATTGGCAAAAGGGCCTCCATGCACAAAGGCGGGGGTGTTTTCCGTGGTCTGAACGATGTTGGGCTTAAGGGCGTCCTTTAGTAGAGCGGCGATCGCTCCCTCATAACCAAGCTGGTGGACAAACACCGGCTCGCCGTGATAGGTGAAGCCCACAATGATCTTGCCGATGCGTTCTTTGAGCTCGTCCATGTTGTTGGAAAGACAGAGGATAGCCATAATCTCGCTGGCGGGGGTGATGTCAAATCCATCCTCGCGGGGGAAGCCTTGTTTGCTGCCTCCCAAGCCGATCACGATCTTGCGGAGCATCCGGTCGTTGACGTCCAGCACCCTTTTCCAGGTGAGCCGGCGGGGATCGATGTTGAGCTCGTTGTCATAATAGATATGGTTGTCCAAAAGCGCGGCCAGGGTGTTGTTGGCAGTCGTCACGGCATGAAAATCCCCGGTGAAATGGAGGTTGATATCTTCCATGGGCAGCACCTGACTCCATCCCCCACCCGCAGCGCCGCCTTTGATGCCAAACACTGGTCCCAGAGAGGGTTCGCGAATCGCGACTATGGACTTTCTGCCCAGTTGATTGAGCGCTTGCGACAAGCCTATCGACACAGTGGTTTTACCCTCTCCGGCCGGAGTGGGTGTGATGGCTGAAACCAGGATCAACTTGCCATAGGGATTGTTTTCCAGCTTGGAAAGCGTGGAATAACGGATCTTGGCTTTAAATTCTCCATAATGATCAATATCCTGAGATTCCAGGCCCAGGCCGGCCGCGATCTCGTCTATGTTCTTGAGCTGCACCTGTCTGGCGATTTCCAGATCGTTGAGCATGCTTACCTCCAGCTTGAATAATTCGCCTGCCGTCAAGCAGACTTATAGATAGTCTAATGTTTTGAATGGCTTTGGCAATCGACACCAATCAGGGACCTGAGATATGGCTCGCGAAGCCAGATCTTTTTACCACTCACGGACCGGCTGCTATTTGTACTCTATCAGCACTCTGTTCAGATCGGCGGTATAGATCTGTGGGTTTTGAAGCTCGTTCTCCAGTTGCATGGAAAGCTTGGGTACTTCCTCGCTCAGATACTTCTTAAACTCTGCTATGGTGATTTTGCCATCTTTATTGAAGTCGGCTGCCCGGTTGTGAATCCCCTTCAGGAGGTGATAGGTGAACACACTGTGTTTCTTGTCGTTATAAATATGGGCTATCTGGTCAAATTCTCCAGCGGTGAAGAGAGTGATCTTTCCGATATTCATTTCGCTGGCTGGTGAGACATAGACCGGCTTTCCGGATTTGAGGGGCTTGCTGTCTTTGCTGATGCCGGAAAAGCAGGCATCCAGAAAGACAGTCACATTGCTGGTCTTAAGTTCGTTGAGGGCGTTATAGACCTTTTCGACCGGATAGCAGGTGTATTCTATCGACGCGAAGTCCGAATCCCAGGCGGCCAGAAACGGCTTGTCCTGATTGGGAGGAGGGGGCGAACCATGCCCGGAGAAATAGACATAGAGGTCAGCCTTTTTCTGCTGGATCAGCCTGGAAATGTAGCCTCCCTCAAAGAGCTTGATAAACTGGGACATGGTGGCTTTGTCGTTTGTATAGGTCAGGATATTGGTGGGCGGGATGCCAAGTGACTGCTGAAAATACTCTTTGACCCATTCCGCGTCCCGGACCGCGTGTGGGGCGGGGGGCAGATTCTGATAGTTTTCGATCCCTATGATCACCGCGTAGGCATCGGATTTGGCTTTGCCCTTGGGGATATTGCTTTCAATGTCGATCGAAAGCCCCTGCGACACACTCACCGAGCCGGTCTCGCGATCGTTGCCCTGCACCACGATATCCTGAGTGGTCTTCTGCCTCTGATTGAGCTTGAGGTCCAACGGGATGAAATCAGTGCTGAACCGCTCCCGCTCTTCCGCGATTCTGATCGACAATGGTAAGTCTGTGGCGGTTTTGGCGACCGCGAACTTGATATCTACATCTTTGTAACGTCCCGGTTCCAGATCACCAAGCTCCATCCGGACTGGCGTATCAAGCAAATGGACCACATCGCCAGACTTGATTTCCAAGTAGGCATTTCTGGCAGCTCCCTGGCCAGTGTTTTGAATCCTCAATCTCACCTCTGAAATGGCACCGGGAGTGATTTTGCCGTCATCGCTGATCCCTTTGTCCGCCAGAACAAGATTGGGCATCTTGATCGCCTTGGTTTTGAAGGACAGATTGATCTGGTCGGGGGGGAATTGATACATTTCGGTGAAGCTGAGAGTGAGGCTCTGTTGCCTGTCCTGGACGTCTGACATAGCACTCAGCGCGATCCTCTGGGTTGCGGTCTGTCCACTGCCAATCTCTCCAAAATAGAGGCTTTGGTCAAAGACGATGCCTTCCATCAGGTTGGCCGAAACTCTCATGTCGACAGCGTAGGCGCTTCCCTGTCCTTCGTTTTTGATCGTGACTTCGATCGCTCCGGCTTCTTCGGCATCGAGGATTTTGTTGCCAGAAGGCTCGATCAGAACAGCGCTTGCCTTCAGGTCCGGGGGCATGTAGTTGGTCTTGGAAGCAGCGTAATTATCCCTTCCCTGGTGGGTTCCCACCACGTAGCGTTCACCCTCGCCCACCAAAAACCAGTTATTGTAAGACCATTGCAACTGCTCGTTCAACTGGCGGGTAGCTTGCAAAGAATAGTTTTTGGCGTTGGTCTTTACATATTCCGCTCGGGCCAGAGGGACCTGAGCGCTGATCGTCTGGTTGATTTCGCTGATGTACATGGGCAGCACCTGGTTATCGGGATCATAGGTCAGAAAGCGAAACAATGTGGTGTTAAAAGTCTCCTGGGTCTTCATCAGCAGCTCGTCTATCTGGTTTTTGATCTGCTGTCTTCTTTGGTTGGCCAGTTGCTCGTAGTCACTGATTTTGGTCGCGTATTCGGCTTGAATCTGGTTGATCTTCAGCTGGGCGGCGTTCACCCTTCTTTGATACATTTCACTGGATTCATACTCGCCCCGGGGGGGTATTATACTGGCTGCCCGGATCAGACTTTCACGTTCCTCGACCAGGGTGGAAGTGTCTGTTTTATATTCCAGAAGCTTTTGTAAAGCCCTGATTCTGGCTGATGTGTCTTCCACGCAGATCGCCTCGCTTAGCAGCAAGAGTATCGCGATTACAGTAAACAGCTTACGCATGAGACCTCCTAGTCATCATTTGAAGGGCGACCCCGGTCCGTCCCGGAAGTTGAATTTTACGCCAAAGATCAGCGAACTGGTCCCCTGGAGGAAATTCTGATCTGGCAGGTCATGATAACTACTCTCATTGGGTTCGTTGTTCATATTGAAGGCTTGCCATTGCTCAACCTCAGACTTCAGATACCAGTTTCCGTCTTTGGCCGAGTTGAATCTGACCCCTCCATAAAAAGATAAGTAGCGGGCCTTAAACAGCCTGATGCCAATGGAAAAAGTAGCCTCTCCAGACCATTGCATCATTCCGTCCGAAACTTCTCTCTCTAATCCCCCATCTGTACGGGACTCTTCAAAATCGGTGACATAGACAAGCTTGCGACCGAAGCTGTCATCAATGGAGGAGTGAATCCTGGCTTGAGTGCTAAAGGAGGCTTTGGCATCCATCCGCCAATAGAAGTTGCTGTTTACCAACGATTGGGCAAGGCCGGTCTGGAGAGATACCCAATCCGCCGCAAACCTGATGACGGGTTTCTCATCCACTTTGGCTACCAAAAAGCCGAGATCGTCGGCAATACCCATACCAAAGTAGATAAAGGCGCGCCCCTTCTTGAAGGCATTGGAACTCCTGGAAGGGGTGATTGCGTACGTGATGCCGGCCAGTGAGTATTTCATCACGGGGCTCACGCTTTCCGGGCCTGAATCGCATCTTGTTACCCTGATTTCGTTTACCATGTTGGAGATAGAACGATAAAAACCTGCCATCCGATTCAGATATTTGGTGTTATCATAATCCCAAAAATCTATTCTCACTTTGGCCGTTGCGCCGTATCCCACTTTTACATACTCAGTTTTATCCTCGCAGCCCGGCAGGGTGGCCTTGATGAAATACTCATTGGGTGACACCGCCACGGATTTGCCAGGCCTTAAGGTTATGTTGCCGGCGGTGAATTTTCCTTTGGGCTCGTTGGTTTCCAAGAGAATATATCCGATGGGAAACACCGCATCGAAAGACACGGACGAGTCCTTAACTACGGTTACGATCTGCTCCTGGTCTTTAAAACCCTGATACAGAGCTTTGATCCTGTATTTGCCATTGGGGAGGATCACTGGACCTGGCTTGCTGAATTTCTTCTGGCCGATCTGGAAGCTGGAGTTGCTGATGTTGGATTTCAGCTGCACTGTTCCCAGGCCCTCTACAGCCTCATATGAGTATCTGGGAGTACAGGCTTCAAGCATGGCGCGGTCGACAGCGAAGATCGAGAAGCTGTAATTGGCCTTCTGTCTCCCCTGAAAGTATGGTTCCCAGATGATGAGATGACCTGTCTTGCCAGCCTGCACATTCTCAAAATCCCCTCCGATCGTTTTCAGCTTGAACCATCCCTCGTCGCCCACTTTGGCAAAGATAAACACGTCGTAGCGGTGGCTGGGTTCGAACTCCGGAGTAGCCGTCGAAAAGCTAAACTCATACAGGTTGTCGCTATAGGATATCTTTCCACAGATGATTTGCTGCCCGGCCAGCAGGATGGGTAAGAGAGCGAACATCATCAGGAATAGTGCTTTACATATGTGGTTAGCCTTGCTGGCCAGTCTCGGCGCGGTTCTGAAATCGTCCCCGGCATGGCTGACGGCGGACTGGAAACCGGGCTTTAGAAAGACTGAAGGGGGGGGTGAGGCTCTTCGTGGAGTCGTTTTCGCCACTCCAAAAGATGATAACCGAGCCGAACAGGACTTGTCGCACAAAAGAAAGCATTGATCGTTTAGCAAGTGCCTAACCTCTTTATACCGCTATATATCCACTTGCGGACTAAATAACTGGCCTATCGCTTTCCCGTCAAGAATTATTTCAAATCCCAAAACTTGACGAAATCTCCTTATCACTTTCATCACAAGGATGATGGCATAATCTCGTTAAAAAAGCTTTACGAAAAAAGCCCAGTATAAATAATGGCCTCCAAATGGCCAGACAATTGAAATGAGAGGACGAGATGCTGCAGATACCGAAGCCGATCCTGAAATTGCGCTCCAAACGGGACACCGCCATGCTGGGCGGTGGCGAAAAGCGCATCGAGGAACAGCACGATAAGGGCAAACTGACTGCCCGGGAGCGTATAAACCTGTTGGTGGATCCCGACAGCTTTGAGGAGTTCGATCTCTTCGTGACCCACCGCTGCACCAACTTTGGGATGGACCAATACGTCTATTCCGGAGATGGCGTCGTCACCGGTACCGCCACCATCAATGAGCGGGTGGTGTATGTCTTCGCTCAGGATTTCACCGTCTTTGGCGGCTCGCTTTCCAAAACCTACGCGGAAAAGATCTGCAAAATCATGGACATGGCCCTCAAAAACGGTTGTCCGCTCATTGGCCTCAACGATAGCGGTGGGGCCAGAATTCAGGAGGGAGTGGACGCCCTGGCAGGCTACGCGGAGATCTTTTGGCGCAACGTGATGGCCAGCGGAGTGATCCCGCAGATCTCAGCCATCCTGGGCCCCTGCGCGGGTGGAGCGGTCTATTCTCCTGCCATTACAGACTTTGTGATCATGGAAAAGGATAACAGCTACATGTTTGTGACGGGCCCCAAGGTGGTGAAGACGGTGCTCAACGAAACTGTGACCACCGAAGACCTCGGAGGTGCCGGCGTGCATTCCAGCAAGAGCGGTGTGGCCCATTTCATCGCTGCCGGAGAGGAAGAGGCCCTCATGCTGATCAAGAAACTGCTCAGTTATCTGCCCTCCAACAACATGGAAGATCCTCCCTATCACCCCAGCCACGATCCCGTCAATCGCAGTTGTGACGCTCTGGACCAGATCATACCGGAAAATCCCAACAAACCCTATGATATTCTGGACGTGATCAACGAAATTGCCGACGAAGGCGAATTTATGCAGGTGATGAGCAACTTTGCCCAGAACATTGTAGTGGGATTTTGCAGGATGAACGGTCATCCGGTGGGCATGGTGGCCAATCAGCCCAAAGTGCTGGCAGGCGTCCTGGACATCGACGCTTCTATCAAAGGAGCGCGCTTTGTGAGGTTCTGCGACGCTTTCAACATCCCTATCATCGTGCTGGAAGACGTTCCGGGATTCCTGCCCGGCACCAATCAGGAGCACAACGGCATCATCCGCAACGGTGCCAAGCTGCTCTACGCCTTCGCGGAAGCCACCGTCCCCAAGATCACCGTGATCCTCAGAAAAGCTTATGGCGGTGCCTATTGCGTGATGAACAGCCGCCACATGAGAGCCGATCTTGTGTATGCCTGGCCTTCCGCGGAAATAGCTGTGATGGGTCCCAAAGGCGCGGTCGAAGTGATCTTCCGCAAGGAAGCCAAGGCATCAGAAGACCCCAAAAAGGCCCTCCTGGAACGTGAAGAGGAATACCGCGAGAAATTTGCCAATCCTTATAACGCCGCTGAACGTGGCTATGTGGATGACATCATCGAGCCGGCCCGCACCAGATTTCGTCTGATCAGGGCCCTGGAGATGCTGGCCAATAAGAAGGACAGCATTCCGCCTCGCAAACATGGCAACATCCCGCTCTAATACGAGATCTCAGATGTCACGCTATTTGCTTATTCTTTTTGTGACTCTGCTGATGGTGACTGGCTTGCAGGCCCAAGCCCAGGAATCCGGAGGTCTGGAACTTCAAAGCAGCATGGCCGCCGCATCGGACAGTCTGGTAAAACAGCGCGAACTGGAAGTGCGGTCCGAATTCGGATTCAGCGAGACGGACCAGCTGGACGAAGTGGCAAAGCTATTGGAAATCAAGGACCTGGATCGCTGGAAGAGCTACCTTGGCCTGGAGCCGGCCAACAAGGTCCTGGATAATATGAATCTGCGCAAGCTGGGGATCACTCCTTATAAAGCTCTGCTGGCCAAGCAGTTCAGTATATACGGCTTCACGGAGCTCACCACCCTGGCGGAGCTGGCGTCCCTCAAAAACATCCCCATCAAAAAGCTGCGCAACCTGGTCGGAATTGCTTCTTTGGAGCGTGCTACGGATGGCTTTTCGCTCCAGGCCCTGGAACTGGATCCCGCCCGTATGGACAGCCTGGCAACGGAGTTTGACAAAGCCACCCTGCCCTACGGTATATCCGTGACCCTGGTGGGCATGCTGATTGTGTTTACCGCCCTGCTGGTTACCAGTATCATCATAGGCCAGCTGATGCATGTGAACAAAAAGCCCAAAATGGAAGACCGCCATCTGGTGATCGACCGCTCCGGAAAGCTCGTTTCGGGGCATCATCAAATCGATCCCAACGTAGTAGCCGCGGCCATCACAGCTCTGCACCTTTACGAAACCGGTATTCAGGAGCGCCGCAGGCTCCTGCTCACTTTTAAACGCACTCCCACCAATCAATGGCGTGCCAGCCAGGTGCTGGAAATGCCCAACCGTGAACTATTCCGCTCCAGGAGATAGCCAATGAAGACCTATAAACTCAGGATAAACGGCGTGAAGTTTGACGCCCGGGTGATGGAATATACCGAGACCCAGGCCAAGATCAATATCAACGGCACCGATTATGTGATTCTAATAGAAGAAGATAATCCCCACCAGGTCCCCAAACTGGCCTCACAGGACAAGGCCGTGCCGCTGGCACCAAGTTTTTCCAGCGGATTCGAAGCCGGGACCGGAGAGCTCAGAGCCCCCATCCCTGGCGTGATCGCCTCTATCAAAGTAAAAGAGGGAGACAAGGTCTCAAAGGGGCAGACGATCATCACCCTGGAAGCGATGAAGATGGAAAGCGAGATCGCGGCCCCCGTCGATGGAGTGATCGGCAAGATCAGCGTCAAAGAGCGTTCTCCCGTTCAGGAAGGCGACCTTCTGATGATCATCAAAGGAGAACAGGTGAAGGAAAAACCCGCATCCCGTCCGTCCCGAAACGGCAATGCTGCTTCCGCGCCCTGTCCTCCTCAGGTCACTGACAATGTTATGCGGGCCCCTTTACCGGGTCTGGTGATTGAACTACTTGTCAAGGCGGGAGATATGATCGACACAGACAGCACCGTTTTGATCCTCGAAGCCATGAAGATGGAATCCGAGATCCACAGCACCCTCAAAGGCCGCGTCTCCAAAGTGCACGTGGGCAAAGGCGACAGCGTTCAGGAAGGCGACCCGCTGATCGAGGTGGAGGCTTAAGGTGCAGGAACTCGTTCAGTTTATCCAAACCACCGGCTTTCTAAACTTCAGCTGGGGCAACGTCTTGATGATAATCGCCGGTATGGTGTTCATCTGGCTGGCGATCACCAAAGGTTTCGAACCGCTTTTGTTGGTGCCGATTGGTTTTGGCATCGTGATCGGCAACATACCAGGAGTGGCGGAACAGGGCCTTGGCGTGATGGATTCAGGCAGCGTGCTCAACATCCTCTATTATGGCGTCAGCAAAGGCGTCTATCCCTCCCTGATATTTTTGGGAATCGGAGCGATGACGGACTTTGGAACCCTGATCGCCAATCCCAAGTTGATTCTCCTGGGCGCGGCAGCTCAGTTTGGCATCTTTGCCACCTTTATAGGTTCTATCCTCTTGGGGTTCAATATCCTGGAAGCCGCCTCCATCGGCATTATCGGAGGCGCGGATGGCCCCACATCCATCTATCTGGCTTCCAAACTGGCACCCCACCTGGTGGGTCCCATCGCTCTGGCGGCCTATTCCTACATGTCTTTGGTGCCTGTGATCCAACCGCCCATCATGAAACTCCTTACCACCCCAAAGGAGCGCCTCATCAGGATGAAGCCCCTGCGGGTAGTGTCCAAACGCGAAAAAATCATCTTTCCCCTGGTGGCATTTGTGGTCACAGCCCTGATCGCGCCTGGCTCAGTGGTGTTGTTGGCGATGTTGTTTTTGGGTAATCTGCTCAAAGAAAGCGGAGTTACGGAACGCCTGGCCAGCTCAGCCCGCAGCGTTCTGATCGACGTGGTTACCATCCTGATTGGGCTCACGGTGGGGGCCCGCACCACTGCAGATGCCTTTCTCACACCCAGTTCCATCAAGATTTTCCTGTTGGGGGCTGCCTCTTTCTGCGTTGCCACCGCCACGGGAGTGATCTTTGCCAAGATCATGAACCTCTTTATCAAAGATAAGATCAATCCCCTGATCGGGAATGCCGGAGTGTCTGCAGTCCCAGCTTCGGCAAGGGTTTCTCAGATGGTTGGCCAGCAATACGATAAGTCAAACTATCTGATCATGCATGCCATGGCGCCCAACGTGGCGGGTGTGGTAGGTTCAGCCGTCGCGGCAGGGGTGCTGTTGGGAATTCTGGGCAACTGACAGAGCCGCGGGATTTCTCAAATGGAGCGGTAAACGTCCTCGCTTGCTTGTAGGTATCGTCGGATTCCAAGCCGGCGAGTGTTTAAACTATAGAGCTACAGAGGATTTCTTTTTTCACTACAGAGCTACGGAGGAAACAGAGAGAGTTACAGTGATGAGTTTTTTAGGATTTGTCAATTCTGTAACGTCGCATTCCAGTATGTCGCTTGCCCGCAACGCTTAACGCGTAACGCTTCACGATATAACACAGAGAAAAGCAAAGGCATCTATGTTTATGGAACAGCAAAGGTCCCCGATTGCTGAGGCGCGATTGGCGCCTGTGGAATGGGCTGCAGGCTTTACAACAATCGCTTGTCTCCACAAAAAACAATCCACCCCACCGAAACACGGACGTTTCGGGTTCCACAAGCAAGCCTATGGCAACGATGCGTTTCCGGCTTCAAAGGCATAGTCCATATTGCTTTGGCCTCCATCCCTTCCGATATGTCTCCATAGAGATACCGTGCCGCCGATGGGGATTTTCGGCGGAGAGCGCACGGCATCTCAAGGGCGGCTAAAGAGCAGGGATGCGGTGAGATAGATTAACCATGGCAAATCGGTTCCGGCCCCGCTCTTACTTATGGGCCCCGTGCCTGTCCAGATCATGCCTTACCCATCCCCTATCTGCTTCGGGATGGGTAGGGGATGGTCCAGAGGGCCAGGAGGGATACGAATAAGGGAGAACCCTCCACCGGTCTGGAGATCAATGTCCCTGGCCAGATTATGCGATTAATTCTTTGCTTTATATGGCTTTGACCTTCAAGCTGTACATGGAAAACAGATATCTCACCGGTGGGCTGGTTGCAGTCCATGCGGCCCGCAAACACGGTGCCATACATAGAGTTATCCTGGCCGCATGAACTCCAAAGGGGTGATGGTAATCCGCAGCCGTCAGCTCTCAGTTCAGTCGCTGATCACGATTCGGGTATGGAATCTCTGCTGCGGATTGGCGGCCCTGAGGATGTAGATCCCGTAAGGAAGCTCGCCGGGATTGATCTCAAGCCTGATTTCCGATTCGGAAGGAGGCACGAGATGATTGCCGAAGTCTTTCACTTTCCTGCCGCGTAGATCATAGAGGCTGATATCCCATTGGGAAGAAAGACTTTGCGGAGTGATAACCTTCAGAAAATCCTGGACGGGATTGGGGTAGACCTTGAGGCGCGGGATGGGGACCAGACAGGCATCTTCCAGGGCGGTGACGTTCGGAGTGGCCTCTTCCAGGACGTAAAGCATTCCACCGTTGAGGCTTAGAGCATAGGCGATGATGCCATAGACTTCCGTTTCCCACTGATAAATGTCGTAGTTGAAATTGGTAGTGTTGTAATGATAATGAACACATAGGGCCTGGTAACTACCGAGGGGAGTGGAGATTGTGCCTTCAGAAATCACTTTACCGGTTACCGTGTAGCTGCCATAGGTGTAGGTATGATTGCCCTGCCAGGTTTTTCCAGGCGTGTGAGGCAGACCTGTAGGGATGGGAGGATTCCACACCAAATCGGTGGCAGCGGTGTAGCCCAGACTGAGGATATCGGTGCCGTTGTTTTGATAGTAGAGGGTGCCGCTGTCGTCGATGCCGTTGATGGATTGCGTGTAGTGGCAAGCGATGTTGGCAGAGGGAAATCCAGTCGCGCCGTTGATCTGGCTGTAGCCGTTGTTCACAAAACCCATGCTGGGCATGGCAAAGCTCCAGGTTTTTCCACTACCTTCGCTGAGATCGGTGGAAGCTTGATTCCAGGAGCCCTGCTTGAGCTTTCTGACGCTTCCGGAGTGGTAGCCAAAATGCTCCTGGGTAATCTCCAGGGCGGAAAGTGAGGTAAGATAAATCAGCAGGATGAGACAGAGAATAAGGGGTTTCATGTCAGCCTCTTTTCACCATCACCCAATAACCCTCGATATATGTAAATCCCGCTGATTCATAGAGATGCCTGGCGCGGGGATTGGCGTGATGCACTTCCAGCTTGGGCTGGATGCCGATTTCCGAAGCGTAGGCCAGGGCTTCAATGAGGAGCATACGTCCCACACCCTGGTCTCTAAACTCTTCCAGGACAGCCATATGGTGGATGTAGAGACGACGCCAGTCGTGGGTGAGCCAGGTGGCGCCGATGGCTGTATCTCCATGATAGGCAAGGATTATCAGCCCTCCATGGCTAAGCGTGGTCTGGATGGTTGCGAGGTCATCACCCCGGGCGGGATTTCCCACTCCCGTGCGAGCCCAAATATCTGTCAGGATGGCATATATGGTCTCATCCGCAACCGCGTAGCGTTTGACGCTGATCTTAGCTCGGGGCTCACTCATGGCATTATTCCCCTTCCATTTCTTTGAGACGGAAAACCTCCGCGTGACGGGTGAAGCGCTGTACCTGATCGAAGACCATGCTGTAATTTTTGCTCTTATCGCCATCCACCGTCATCAGATATTCCTTGTCCCACAGATGGAACTTGATGCTGTGAGAGCTTTTATCCGTCATTTCGATCTTGACGTCCGCCACTTCACTCAGTTGGGCACGGTTGATCTCCTCAGGCCGTTTGTAGGTATAGGCTTCCAGATTGGCGAGCACGTTGAGCAGCTTGCCCATCGTGACATTTCCGGGCGGGATTTTGAACTGCTCCCGGCTGTCTGCGTAATGCCAGTCAGGTCCCTGACGGGTAAGCACATAGCTGTTGTTGGTGTGCTTTACGGAGATCGCGTCCATCTGGTCCCAGCGAATGCTGAGGATGGTGGGAGAACGCCACGAATCAACTTGGGGCTGCAGACGTCCCCAGATGGGCTGTTTGACCTGATAGACCTTGCTGTCTTTATCATAGCGGAAATAGTCGTAAGGATTGTCGGTATTGCCAAAGTGACAGTGGGCGATGAGCTTGCCGGCAGTGTCCAACACTCTGATCTGCAAGGCTTTGCTTTCGTCGAGGCCATAGCGGGCCAGATTGTTGTCCGATTCCGTCATGGGAGTGCCGGAATAGGTGGCGTCTCTTAGAAATTCAAAGAAAACCCTCAGCATATCAGGATTCACCCTGGCCTGTTCAGGATACTGGAGCATCCACTGGCCGTTCTGTTTAGCCACGACGATGGTATCCGCCACGTTATAGATATGGATGTGGGCCACTTGGGTGGAATCGGCATCTATCACTTTGCGCAGCTTTTCTTTAGGCTCGCGGTTACGGAGGAAAAAGAAGAGGCCCAGCAGCACCAGGAAGACGGCTAAAAGGATGAGATTGCGGTGTTTCATGAGGCATGGACTCCTTTGGGCCTTCTGCTGAGCCAGACCAGCAGTCCCATAATCAGCATCATCAATGGCGGCAAGGCGATGGCGATGGCCTTGAATGTGGCTTTGATGCGGTTCATCACAGGTAAAGGTTCAGCCGGCATGATGTTTTTCTTATACATGTAATATGGGATGTCCAAACGGCTGGAAAACATCCTGCGGGTGCGGATGCGGATCATGGAGGGATTCTCCAGATAGTGGTCGATGGCATTCAGGACCACATAGCAGCGGTTGATGAATTCCGGTTTGTCGGGGTCCATATAGAGCTCGCGGTCTCCAAAGATGGTGAAGGCGGCATTGTCACGCGAGGCGATGAATCCCGGTTTCTGGAGCTGTGGTTTATCCCCGAAATAGCTTTTCAGCTTGCCTTTGACGCTGGCCGCCACGGTGATGGGAGGCTTGCCGAGGGTGTATTGTCCACCCTGAGGAAAGAGCACGGCCTCGAGGTTGAAATTGGGGCCAGGAAGCTTGCCTGAATCTGCCGAGGTCTGCAAAATAGGCTCAAACTGGATGTTGACGCTATCCAGGGGAGCGATTTCCGAGGCGAAATACATCACGGTGTTGTCTGTGCCTCTGGTGATGGGGCTGTTTTCCATTCCCCTCACGATGGGGTAGATGGGATAGGGAAGCTGCTGACCAAGGCCTCGCCCGCTGCGGACGTCTCCGGTTCTGTCCAGTACCATGTTGGGATGCACCAGCACTCCATAATGGGCCAGGAGGTCGAAGAGATTGGAATCAAAGGTGAAGGCGCTGTTCTGGTCGCTGTTGATCCTGTCCTGCAAAAACACCACCTTGCCGCCTTTCATGATATACTGGTCCAGGTTGTAGAGCTGAGTGTCGGAAAGGGAGGCAACCACTCCGGTGAAGAGCATCACGGGATTGAAGCGCGGTAGGGAATCCAGATCGGTGACCACGACGTTGTAGTTGTCGTTGAGTTCATCCGTGATCAACTGAGTGGGGAAGTATTTGTAGATGGAATCCTGAAAGACGGTCACGCTGGGCAGGAGCTTGCCGTCGATGTTTTGGATTCTCTTGGTGAGTTCATATTCGAGGGTGGGTTCCAGACCGGGATAGATGTTCATCACGTCAAAGCGGCCCTGGCTTTCGAAGACGACGCCCAGGATCACTTCCTTCATCACGATCTGATCGTTTTCATACATCTGGACGGGAATCGGCTGCAGGCCATTGATTTGGGCCTGTTCACGCAATTCCGCGGCATCCTTGAAACGGGCATATTCATAGCTGAATTTGCCCTTGCCGGCACGGCGGAACTCGGTCAGGACATCTTTCAAATAGCGGTGCACAGTGCTGAACTCACCAGGTAAGTCTTTGGTGGCGTATATTTTGACCACCACACGGTCCTGGAGCTTGGAAGCGGTCTCGCGGCTGTATTTGCCCAGGGAATAGGCCTTACCGTGAGAAACATCCACCCGAAAATACAGATAGGCTGCCACGAGCAACACCATCACGGCAATTCCGATCCTGAGGAGGTATGCGCTGAGGATTTGGTCTCTTTTACTGCCTTTCATCTCTACCTCTCCTGCATCATATTGCGGGACTGTAGCTTGAGCTCAGCCAGATATTTGAAGACCACGATCAGGATCAGGAAGAACAGCAGGTCCCGGGTATCGATCACGCCCTTGAGGAAGTTTTGCAGATGGTAGTCAAAGCTGATAAACTCCAGGGTGCCGGCCAGGCTGGCAGGCAGGAAAGCGGTGATGAACTGCATCAGATAAAACACCGCGCTGATTGCCAGACCAAGGATGAAAGCGAGCACCTGATTGGTGGAAAGGCTGGAGGCGAAGACGCCGATGCTGATGTAGGCTGCTCCAGCCAGCAACAATCCCAGGTAGCCAGCGAAGATGGCACCGAGATCGACTCCGGAGCCGAAATGGAGGATCAATCCCAGGTAAACCAGCGTGAAGACCAGCACCGTGGCCAGCAGCATAACAGCTGCCATGATCTTGCCCCACACGATCTGGCCAAGCTTCAGCGGCAGGGTGGAAAGCAGCTCAAAGGTGCCGGAAGCCTGCTCTTTGGAGATGGCACTCATCGTGATGGCGGGCGCGTAGATCACAAAGATGAGGTGAATGATGCCAAACACGCCCCTCAATTCAGCCAGTCCCACCTTCAGAGCGGTGTTGGCAAAGTAGAAACCGGTGGCGGTGAGAAAGAGAATGAAGATGATGTAGGTGGTCACGGAGCGGAACGCAAGTGAGTATTCTTTCTTGGCGATGGTGATGGCGGGGTTCATTTGGCCTCCTCTGTAGCGTCGGATTCCAATCCGGGGCTGGGGATGCCATCTTCCGCAAACGGGGACGTTTGCGGCTCCATGTCTGGGTCCGGCAGCTCTTCCTGCATGGTGAGGTTGTGGAAGATCTCTTCCAGGCTCTGCTTTTCAGCGTAGATGCTGAGGATTTGCCAGCCTTTTTCCACCACGAAGGCGGAAAGCTCTCTGCGGAGGTCGTTTTCGCCGGGGATCAGCATTTTTATCCTGGCGACATTGCCGTGTTGGGTCTGCTCCTGCAACTGGGTATCGGGATAGAGCAAAGACCAATCGCTCAGATCAGGCTGATCGGCTTCCACTTCCAGCACGAGGTGTTGGGCGTTGCCCATGTAGGCACCCAGGTTTTCCTTGAGCTCATCCACCACGATGCGGCCTTTGTTGATGATGATCACGCGGTCGCAGAGGGCCTGCACTTCCTGCATGATGTGGCTGGAAAGCAGGACGGTCTTGGCCTGGCCCAATTCGCGGATCAGCTCTCTGATCTCCATGATCTGGTTGGGATCGAGTCCACTGGTGGGCTCATCGAGGATCAGGACTTCGGGATCATGAAGGATGGCTTGCGCCAGGCCCACCCGCTGTTTGTAACCCTTGGAGAGAGTCCCGATGCGCTGATTGAGCACTCCTTCCAGACCGCAGTTGTCGATCACATAGTCCAGCCTCTCCAGATAGCGGCCTTTGGGCATCTTTCTGAGGGCGGCGATGTAGGCCAGAAACTCCACCACGCTCATTTCAGGGTAGAGGGGATTATGCTCCGGAAGGTATCCGATCCGGGCACTGGTGGAAATGGGATCGGCAAAAATACTCTTGCCGTCCAACTCGATGGATCCCTCCTCGGGCTGCAGAAAGCCCACCATCATTCTCATAGTGGTGGTTTTTCCGGCTCCGTTGGGACCCAAAAAGCCGACAATTTCGCCCGTGTTGACGGCGAAACTGATCTTGTCCACGGCCCGGATGTGTCCAAAGCCGCGGCTCAGCGATTTTATCTCAATCATCTATACTCCATGAAAGTTCTAGGGTTTTAGGGTTTTAGGGTTGCGCTGCTGCGCAGCTCTAACCAGCTCGAAGAGCTCTAACCAGCAGGAACTGCTCTAACCAGCCGAAGGCTCTCACCAATCTACATCATTCCCGGAAAGCTGGGTGGCTGGTCCGGTTCGGAAAGCGAGATTTGGTCCCCTTCTTTGAGACCTGAGATCACTTCCACCATCTGCATGTCGTTGGCCCCCAGTTTGACGGGTGTTGCAACCGGTTTTGGCGCCGCGGTGCTTTTGGATATGGCTTGCTTGTCCGCAGATTTTTTTGCTCCTGCCGGCATCAGATAGACGATATCTTCGTTGTTGTCGTTGCTGAAGACGGCCCGGATCGGGATAGTGAGTACGTCCTTCCTGGATTCTCCCAGGATGGAAACGGCTGCCGTCATGCCCGGTTTGGCCTTTTCTCCGCTGGCATTGATGCTTATTTCGACGGGGAAGACCTTGGCATTGTTTTCGGTGGCGGCCATGGGAGCGATTTTAACGATGCTGCCCTCAAAGGCCTCATATGGGAGGGCATCCAGTTTGATGTCGGCACTTTGGCCCAGACTGAATTTGGCGATGTCCACCTCGTTGATATTGCTTTTCACGATCATGTGTTTGAGGTCGGCAATCTTCATCACCACAGTGCCTTCGCCATAGCTGTTCATGCTGGACTGCACCATTTCGCCCTCGTTGATCTTGCGCTCGATCACCACTCCGGAAGCGGTGGCAAACACGTGAGTTACTTTGCCCGGGACGTCCAGTTCGCGGATCATTTCATATTGGGAAGTGGCCTGTGTAAACTCGATCTGAGCATTTCTGAGCTCATCGCTGGCGGCATCGAAGCTTTCCTGGGAGATATACTTCTTGTCCAGGAGAACCTGTTTGTCCGCCAGGTCTTTTTTGGCGTTGGCGAGGCGGAGCTCCGACCTCTGCAACTGAGCTTTGGTGCTGAAGAGGGTGTTGGCCTGATTGTAGTCCGGCTCGATATCAGCAATCTTCTGTCCCTGTTTCACATAGTCGTTTTCAGAGGCGTGAAACTTCACGATCTTGCCGCTTACTTTGCTTTTGATCGAAACCACCGTCTGAGGCTGGACCTCACCGGTTATCTCGATGCGGGATTCGATGTCGCCTCTGGCAACAGTGTGAGTCTGAGTCGGTTGGGACAGTGTCATTTTTTTCATGGCTGCCTTGCCGCACTGGCCTATGGCAAACACGATCACGACGAGGCCTATCGCGATTCCTGTCACGATCTTCCATTTCTTACGCATTGATCCTCGCTTGTGCCAAATATTTCCAGCTTTTGCGAACATCGCGCTGGAAGGGCGTGATGCTGTCAATAAAAAAAGACCCCGGGTGATAAGCCTGCACTGGAAGGTCTGTTAAAGCCGGGAGCGGGAGTTTATCTGATCTCACCCGTGATTTTAAGCCTGGATGGCTGCCAGCCGTTGGAAATCAGCCAGTTGGCCATATCGGCCCAGGTATCTTTGTCCATGGTGTTGTTTCTTGCCAGGACCCAAAGGTATTTTCTACCTGGATCGCTCACCACGGCCCACTGATAATTCTCATCCAGCCTCACGATCCAATAATCGCCTGTGAAGGGCCAAAAAAAGCGCACCTTCAGTCTGGCGTTGCTTTTGCTCACGCTCCAGGCCTTGGCCGTGGCGCGTTTTTTGATCTTCTGGCCTTGCGAATCTTCAAAACAAGTGTTCTTGACGATGATCTTGCCTCGGGCGTCCATGCTGTACTCCGCGGTGGTGAGACCGCAGTCTTTGGGCTGGAAGCTATTGGGGTAGTAGGCGATTTGAAACCATTTGCCCAGGTAGCGGTTGAGGTCCACGTTTTTTACGGTGGCGACGGGGGTGGCCTTTTTGGCAAACAGGCTCACCATGGCGATCAGGGCCACGGCAAGAATGAGCACTATCTTTTTCATTTTAACTCCTGAAAAAAGCTCGTTGGGATGTAAAACTATCAGAGTGTGACATGGGAAGTCCAAGCTCTCAGCCCTGTGGCGTTCATATCAGACGACTCATCCTTCCGCTTTGCGGATCATAATGGATAATTTCAGTGCCCGCTTCCCTGAAAAGCTGTTCGGCAAGTTTATCCGGATAAGGATGGGCCACATAGACGGTTCGGATTTCGGCGTTGATGATCAGACGGGCGCAAATGCTGCAGGGCTGATGGGTGCAATAGATCACCGCGTTTCTGCTGCTGGAGCCATTGAGACCAGCCTGGATGATGGCGTTTTGCTCCGCGTGCACACCCCGGCAGAGTTCATGGTTTTGTCCGGAGGGCACATTCTGTTGTTCCCGCAGGCAACCCACATCGGCGCAATGAGCTATACCTTTGGGACTGCCGTTGTAGCCGCTGGAGAGTATCTGGTTGTCTTTCACGAGGATAGCGCCTACCTGGCGGCGCAGACAAGTGCTGCGTCTGGCGGCCAGAAGGGCCATTTCCATGAAGTATTGCTGCCAACTGGGGCGTGTTTCCATTGATTCTCCCAAATCTTTATGAGGTCATAAAAGCAGGGGGGGTGATATCTGTCAAGCGGGGGCTCGAGAGGATTTGTATCTGCTTGCATCGCGAGCAGATGCGATCGTGTAGAGAAAAAGGACTTGCCAGATATGGCCATTATGATTACGTTGACTATGATCCAGTATAATAGTGGAGCAAACAATAATATCGCATAGGAGCTTACCATGTCCAAAGCGCATATGATCGTGCTAAACTTTCTGAGCCGTAAACCCATGTACGGCTATCAGATCGGTCAGATTGTGGAGCAGCATCGCATGCCGGCCTGGTCCGGCGTGAAGCTGGCAGCCATCTACAAATCCATGCAAAACATGGAAAGGCAGCGCTATATACAAGGTGAAGAACAGCGCGAGGGCAACAACCCTCCCCGCACCGTCTATCAGATCACGCCACGGGGCAGAGAACACCTGCGCCAGTTGATCATCAAAGCCCTCGCAGACGTGCAGAGCTTTCCCACCGATTGGTGGATGGCTTTGTCTCTGGCCAGGAACTGCGCTTCCAAACAAGATATCCTGAAGAGTGTGGGCGTGCGGATGGACCACTTGAAACAAGTGGCCATGAAAAAATGCAGTGAGATCGAACACATCAACGCCCTCGAAGAAAACGAGCGCCCCTTTGTTTCAGACGAGGCCCTGGCTCTTGGCAGGATGTGGATTAAGGACGAGATCAAGGTGCTGGAATCCCTGCGGCAGGCGATCATCGACGGAAAATATGACGGCAGTTTCAGTGAGTAGGCGGAGAAAAAGATGAAAAGATACATTGTCATTATCCTGTGCCTGGTTGCCCTTAGGGCGCTATCATCAAATCCTATCCCCACAGATGCCAGAGTGATAGACCTCGGCGAAGCGGAAGCCATGGCCCTGCAAAACAACCCCGGATACCAGTCTTCCCGGGCCTCCTATGAAGCGGCCAATTGGGCCAAAACCTCAGCCCTTTCGTCATTTCTGCCTTCCCTGAGTCTGGGAGGCACCTGGCTCTATATGGACCCCGCCACTACGGTAACAACCGGAGCAGGCAGTCTAACTCTCAACAACGATATGCGCACCATCAGCCTCAGCCTTTCCCAGCCTCTGTTTGTGGGCGGCAAGCTCTGGAATGCCTACAAGATAGCCGGCCTGGGAAAAGACATTGCCAACACCAGCCTCAAAAACGCGGAGCTAAACCTCAAAACCGGCGTGCTGGCCAAGTATCTGGACCTGCTGCAGCTGAAACAGCTCTACGAAATCGGCAGAGACGACCTCAACAGCGCTCTGATCAACCAGGAACTAGCCCAGATCAAGCTGGAAAACGGACTCATCACCACGGCCGACTTTCTGAGATTCAAGAGTCGCGTCGCCTCCAAGGAAGTGAGCTTGCTGCAGAGTACGACGGCGCTGCAGATCGGGCTCAAGGACTTTGCCAACTATCTGGGAGCCCAGGAACCCGTGGTCCCAGCCCCTCTGGCAGATCCGGAGCAGGATGAGCTGCTGGCAGCCCTCGACGCCATGCAGGCCCCTGCCGTGGAAGTGTTTGTGCAAAAGGCCTCCGCGCTGGGAACTAAAAGCAACCCCAGTCTGGACATCCTCAAGCAAAGCCTGCAGATTTCCAAACGCGGCGCTAGTATCGCCAAGGGCTCCTTTCTGCCCACCGTGATGCTCACTGGCAGCAGGCAATACAAGGAAAACGGTATCGACCGCTACGAGTTTTCCACCGCGGACCAGATCATGCTGAACGTCTCCATTCCCCTGCTGCCTCAGATAGGAAACTACGCTGCCTGGAAGAAAGCGGAATGGGAATACAGGAAAGCCCTCTACGACAGCCAAAACGCGGAGCAGGGCATCGTCCTGGGGATCGAAGCGGCGGTCTTGAATCTGGTGAGCAGCGCCAAACAGGTGAGGGCCGCCAAGCTCACCCTGGAATACACCCAGGTTACTTATGAGCAACTGCAGGAACGCTTTAAGCTCAATATGCTCTCCACCCTGGAGCTGCTGGACGCGGAACTGATGCTCTCATCCACCCGCATGGCTTACACGAACAGCCTCTACAGCTTTTATAAAAACCGTGGAACTCTGGCCGGTCTGTTGGGCACGGCCGATCCACAAGTGATCAATAATCTTATCATCAACGCGGAGTGAAGATGAAACCCAGATATATAGTCATTAGCGTCCTAATGGTCCTGCTGCTGGCCCTGAGTGCCTGCGGAAAAAAAGCCAAAGCCCCCACAGACAAACAAGATGAGCGTCCCGTCGTGATCGTGGAAGAGCTGGCACTGAGAGACCTGGATGAGTACGTGAGCGTCTCCGGCAAGCTGGAAGGCATCACCGATATCACCATGAGCAGCGAGGCTAGCGGCCGCATCCTGCAGCTTTACAAGAAATTGGGTGACAGAGTGGCCAAAGGCGAACGTATCGGTCAGGTGGAAAACGACGCCCTGAGACTGCGTCTGGAGCAGGCGGAAGCGGCTTTGGTATCAGCTCAGTCCAGTTTTGACAACGCTCAGAAGAACCTCAGCTATGCCGAAACCGCCTGGCAGCGCAAGTTGATTTCCCAGGCTGAATACAACAGCGCCATGGCCGCCTTCAAGGGTGCCAAAGCAGGTCTCGACGGAGCGAAGGCAGGAGTGGAATCTGCCTCCCAGGCTGTGAGAGGATCTTATCTCAGCGCTCCGGAAGCGGGGGTGATTTCCAATCTGCTGGTGGCAGCGGGCCAATACATCGCTCCCGGCACCCCAGTAGCATCGATCACCAATGCCAGCCGGCTTATTCTCAAAACCGGGGTGGGAGAATCCCAGATTTCCAAGATCAAACAAGGCCAGGCGGTGGAACTCAGCTATCCCGGGATGGAAGAGAGCTTCAAAGGCCAGGTGAGGGGGTTTGGCATCCGGCCGGTCCAGAGCGGCAACACCTATCCCATCGAGATTGAGACATCGGGAGGGGGCAAACTGCTGCCGGGCATGGTGGTCAGTGCCCGCATCCTCAGCACCCGCTACAAGGATCTGCTCTACACCCCCATCACCAACGTTGTCAACGAGTTTGGCAAAAACTATGTCTACATCGTTGATGCCGCTACCCGGGCCCAGAAAATGGAAGTCACGCTGGGACGCGTGATCGGCGAGAATGTGGAGATCCTCAGCGGACTGCAGGCAGGCGACAAGGTGGTGACCAGCGGAGCGGACAACCTGGAATCCGGAACTCCCGTGCAGATCAGAGGATAGGTAAACATAATGTCTGTATCCGAAACTGCCCTGAAATATTCCATCCTGGTCAACATGCTCACTCTGGGCATCCTGATCTTTGGATTGATCTCGATGGTAAACATGCCCCGGGAAGAATTTCCCGCGGTAGATTTTGGCCAGACCCTGGTGATTGTAGTCTATCCCGGTGTTTCACCTGCCGAGATGGAGCAGCTCGTGATGCGCAAGCTGGAAGTGGAACTGGCCGACCTCGACGACCTCGATTACATCACCGGCAGCGCTGAAGAAGGTAGAGTGATGCTGAGAGTCGTCTTCGACACCAGTGTGAGCTCAGAGACGGCTTTCGACCGCGTCAGCCGTGAATTGAACAAAGTCACCGATCTCCCGGACGATGCCATGGACCCCATCGTGATCAGGCTCAACATGCGTGAAGTAAATCCCATCGCCCAAGTCGTGGTCGGGGGAGACAAGTACCACGCTCTGGCCCTCAGAGACATCTCCGAAGACCTCAAAGACGGCCTGCTCACCGTGAGCAACATTTCCAAAGCCGAGCTGGTGGGCGCGCGGGAGCGCCAGGTCTGGGTGGATGTAGATCAAGCCAGAATGGATGCCTACGGCCTCACGCTTTCAGATCTCTCAGCCGCACTGCAGGGACGCAATCTCAATATCCCCGGCGGCACCAGCAAGTTTGGCAAGATCGAATTCCTGGTGCGCACCCTGGGCGAGTTTGATTCGATCGAAGAGCTGGGCTCGATGATCGTGCAGTCAGATGCCGGTGGAAGGTCCATCCGTCTGGATGAAGTATCCGCCGTGAGAGATACGCTCCAAAAGCCGGAAACCATTGCCAGGCTCAACGGCAGTGAATCGATCAGCATCTTCCTCTATAAAAAGGGAGACGGCAACATCATCAGCGTCATGAAAGAAGTCCGCCAGTATATCGACAACTTCAAGCGCGGCTTTCCGGGCCTGGACGTGAGCGTCCGCAACGACGGCTCCATAGATGTCCGTAACGGGATCAACGCACTGGGCACCAATGCCATTATCGGTATTCTGCTGGTATTTCTGGCCCTCTTCTTCTTCCTGGGCTGGAGAAACGCGCTGCTGGCCTCATTTGGCATTCCGCTCAGTCTGCTGATCACCTTTATCGTAGTGCCGCTCTTTGACGTCACCCTCAACAACCTCACCATCTTCGGCATGATCATCGTGGTGGGAATGGTGGTGGACAACGCTATCGTGGTCCTGGAAAACATTCATCGGCTCAGAGAAGAGGGATACTGCCACAAAGATTCCATCACCCTGGGAGTCAATCAGATGATCTCGCCGGTGTTCTCTTCCACGCTTACCACTATATCGGCCTTTATGCCTCTGCTGCTGCTGGGAGGCGTGATGGGAGCGTTTCTGGGCGTGTTTCCCATCGTGGTCTCCGTGGCCCTGCTGGGATCATGGTTTCAGAGCATGGTGGTGCTGCCCAACAACGTGTATCAGTTTGGACGCGGTCTGCCCACCGGCCAGGATCGCACCACCCGGCTGATCGCTCCGTTTGTGGAGAGATACAAGCAAATCCTCACCAAGGTGCTGAAACATCGTCAAATAGCCATCTGGAGCTCGGTGGGGATGCTGCTGCTCTCTTTCCTGGTCCTGGGTTCCGGGGCGATTCGCTTTGAATTCTTCCCCTCCAGCCAGTCTCAGACCATCCAGCTGCAGATGCAGACTCCTGTAGGCACCACTCTCGCCGAGACGGAAGCCGTCGTCTCTCAGGTGGAAGATTTTATCATGAACATGCCGCAGAAAGAGGACGTCGATTTTGTGGTGGGCAACGTGGGTGCCATCGGTGGAGAGGGCATGCGGGAAGTGGCCACCAACAACGCTCAGGTCAACATCGATCTGGTGGACCAGAAAGAGATGAAATACACTCACGACGATATCCGCGGCGCGATCCGCAAGTTCATGGACAAGCTGCCTGGCGTGTATTCCTACAAATTCGGGGCCGGCCAGGCCGGTCCTCCTGTCGGCAGCGATGTGGATCTCCGTGTCGTGGGCGACGATCTGGAACGTCTCACCTATATCTCGGAGGAGATCAAAGCCGTCCTTAAAGGCATCCCTGGCGTGGTGGACATCGACGACAGCTTCGGCAAAGGCAAAAAAGAGGTGAAGATCATCCCAAACCAGACCAAGCTCTCTATGAACGGGCTCAGCGTGGCTCAGATCGCCAGCACCGTCAGAATGGCCAGCACGGGTATGGAAGTGAGCAAATTCCGCGGCAGCGGAGTGGATGAGTATCCCCTCATCGTCAAGCTGCAGGATCGCTACACCGAAGAGCTGGAAAATCTCAAAAACCTCAAGATCAGGACCCGCATGGGTGAGATGATCGCCATTAGGGACCTGGCGGAGTTTGAGATTGCGACCTCCCTCTCCCGGATCGAGCACCGCGACCAGAGAAGGGAGCTCAGCGTCACCGCGGCCGCGGGTACATATAACAAAGGCGGCAAGCTGGTGAAACGCAGCGCTTCCGAGATCAACTCCCTGCTCTTCGGTGGTGGGATCAGCCGTGAGAAAGGTCTTCTGTCAGATTTTGATCAACGCTTCCCGGGTTATACCATCACCGCCGGGGGCGTTCAGGAAGAGCAACGCAAGAGCTATTCTTCTCTGGGCTGGCTGTTCCTGCTGGCTCTGCTGCTCATCTTCACCATCCTGGCCTCTCAGTTCCGCAGCTATGTGCAGCCCCTCATCGTGATGATGACCATTCCCTTTGCCTTCATTGGGGTGATTTTGGGTCTCCTGGTGACGGGACTGCCCTTCTCGCTCAACACCATGATCTCCGTGGTGGCGCTGGCGGGAGTGGTGGTCAACAACGCCATCATCCTTATCGATTTTATCAACCAGGAACGCGAAAAAGGGGCCGACCGCTGGCATGCCATCCTGAACAGCGGGGCGGTGAGGCTGAGGCCAATCCTGCTCACCACAGCTACCACCGTGGCCGGAATGCTGCCGCTGGTGTTTTCCGGAGACCCTTCCGCGCAAGCCTGGAGACCGCTGGCCGTAAGCTTCACCTTTGGGCTGGTGTTCTCCTCTGTCATCACCCTCTTTATCATCCCGGTGATCTACAGCATGGTGGATTCCTTCTTTGGCCGGTTTAAGATGACCCGCTTCACCGAGCACCTCAAATTCACCGAGGCCATCGAGTGTAAGACAGACGAATAACCTCTGCAACTAATAACTCAAGCGCCTCTCATACTGGTCCGGGAGGCGCTTGCCGTTTTTACAGGACTATGTGAGGTGCCGGCTGAAGAGCTGGCGTGAAAGCAGTATATTTGCGCCCTTTGCGCCCAGACCCGGAAGAGATAATACAGCTTCCAAACACCTCTTTTTTTATAAATAACATGCTTCTCATGACATTCATCCTGATTATTATGTCATAATCTTACTATATGCTTTAGGAGTCTATTATGGCATACCTGGCACCGGAATCAGATCCCTGCAGCGCCTTCTGCGATCGTTACAAACCAAGGCGCAAGCTTGAGGCAAAGATCAGGCAAAACCTTGCCCAGGGAGAAATCCCCCGCGGCATGGGCTACTTCTATCCGAAAACCTTCAGTTATTCAGCCCCAATCCTGGGCTTGATGATCGGAGTGTATGTCTTCAACGCGTTCGCAAGCTATCTGGGCGTCAGTGAAATCCAGGCCTTAGGGATTCTTATCCCGGTTATGGCACTGATGTTGTTTCTGGTTTTTCGGGGCCGAAGAGTTATTCTAGTCACTGATCACCGTCTGTTGTTCATAGGTCCCGGCCGAAAAGGCTTGCCAAGAGACGTCGCCATCCAGTCCGTTAACAGTGCTGCCATGAAAGGCTCCACGCTGAAACTGGAGATCGACGGCAGGAAAGAATCCTGGGTAGTGGACAACTATTCATCGCTCGCCTGGAAAAAAAGCCGCCGGCAGGAGTTTGTAGAGGCAATCCATCAACTCAGGTGATAGCGGCATCGCTTCGGCAGTTTTACCGCCTTCAGAATACCTGTCCCTCTATTGACGGTAAATTAGAGCAGCCTCATTATTCGCTTATCCTTGCTTAGTCACCCGCCGTTGAGATGCCGTGCCCTCTCCGGCGAAAAAGGCGGGAGAGCGCACGGCATCTCAACGGCGGGTGACTAAGCAGGAGTACGGTGAGCCTGACGGACAGGAATATCGAATGGTAGCGTATCTCCTCGCTTGAACCAGTGAAGGAGGACCAAGATTATCTAGAAATAGTCACAAAGGTCCAGGTATCGGTCTTCTATGTCTATCGCGTCCAACTGGAAATCAGACAATTGGGCCGCGATCGTTCCAGCGTCTTCAGTGGCGAAATCTACCGGGTGACCGTCCTCATCTGTCACGAGCGTGGATTTGTTGATCCATAAGTAGGCCTTTTCGAGGTCACGAGGGAGGCCCAGTCCGTAATAATACATGTAGCCAAGCGCGTAGGCAGCCTTGGGATGATTCAGACAGGCCAGGCCCTCAAAAATAGCGGCTGCCAGCCGGGGATTGGATGGCGTGCCTTTACCCTGGGCGACCATGCAGGCCAGGTTGTAACTGGCGTCCCGGTAACCGGATATGGAAGCTTTGCGCCACCATTTGACCGCTTCCGTGAAATCCTGTCTGACTCCACTGCCCAGGTAGTATTTGACTCCCAGGTTGTGCTGAGCTTCAGGGAGGCCTTGGTCGGCGGCCTCACGAAAGCTTTTCGCGGCCGCGATGAGGTCCTTGGGGTCATCGTTCGTCTCCATCCTGACACCGATGGTGAAGCTTTCTCTTCGGGAGCCGGGATTGCAGGAATAGCGGATACCCCAGCCGGAATCCTCCTCATTGTCCCACTGCTCCACGAGATTGAGGCCATAAGTTATGAAGGGATCGCCACGTAGTTCAGGGCGCGGGCCTGATCTGGCGAGGGGGCTGTGATACTTGCCGGCATCATCTAAATAGCTCAGCATCAATAGCGCGCGGGGATGATCCAGTCGAGCGGCGGCTTCCAGCCATTTGACCGCCTCGCGGGTGTCCTGATCGAGGTGAATGCCATAGTAGTACATCATCCCCAGGAAATATTGGGAATCGACATCTCCGAGCTGGGCGGCGGCCAGATAGTGAGCTGCCGCCAGCGAGTGATCAGGGGCCACTCCATAGCCATTGTAATATATATTTCCCAGCCATTTGCGGGCAGGAGCGTGTCCCTGGCCGGCGGCAAGTTTGAGCCAGAGCAAGGTCTGACTGTCGTCCGGGGGAGTGATAAAGCGGTTCAAATACACCCAGCCCAGCATGAATTGCTCCTGAGCTCCACCTTGGAGGGCGGCCTGCTGAAACCAGTATTCGGCTTTCCTGATGTCCTGGAGAGGGGGAGGACTGCTCAGGCAGAGATTTGCCAGGGCCGTTTGGGATTCCAGATCACCCTGCTGAGCGGCCAGGCTATACCATTTTTGGGCGTTTTTAAGGTCTTTGGGCACTTGCTTGCCTTCCCGGTAAAGCTGTCCCAGGAGGATTTGAGCTTTTAAAACACCCTGGGCAGCGGGTAGTTCATACAGCTTGGCTGCGGTTGGAATATCGGTCTGGGTGCCGATCCCGTTGTAATACATATCTGCCAGCAGGAGAGACGATTCGCTGTGGTTAGTGCTGGCTGCCGTCCGCAGCCATTTGAGTGCCAGATCGAGGTTCACGGGGGTAGCGAGGCCCAGTCGATGAGCTTTGCCGATGATGGCCGCAGCCTGGAGGTCTCCCGCTTCAGCGGATCTGGTAAACCACTGCAGCGCTTGGATGGAATCGGCTTTCACCCCCTGTCCGTGACTATACATTTCTCCCAGGCGGTAGCAAGCCCGGGAATTTCTGTTCAGGGCAGCGGTCTGATACCACGTCAGGGCTGTGGGATAGTCCCGGGATACCTCCCTGCCTTCATAATAGAGGTCGGCAATCAGCATTTGAGCGTCTGTCCTGCCCTGATTGGCCGCGAGAGAATACCATCCCAGCGCCGCGGGGACGTCTTTGGGAATACCCAGCCCTTTCAGACAGATATTGCCCAACTTCATCTGGATGTCCACATCGCCGGCCCGGGCGGCCATGCCATACCATTTCAGGGCTTCGGAGGTGTTTTGGTTCACCTTGTTGCCGTTCTCATACATGGTCCCCAGTAGCAGCTGGGCTTCTTCATTACCGGAATTGGCAGCCAGGGCCAGCATGTTTACGGCCTGGGCCCCGGTACCCTTGAAGCGGCCTCCCTGCAGGTATGATCTGCCAAGCAGCAGCTGAGCCTTGAGCAATCCGGACCAGGCAGCGCGGATAAAATAGTTCTCGGCTTTATCAAGGTCGGCTTTGATTCCTTCCCCTTTCAGATAGATTTCTCCCAGAGCGTAGCCTGCTTCTGCATGGCCAGCCTCGGAGGCTTTGGTGTACCACTTGATGGCGGCTTTGGGATCTTGCTTCACGCCATATCCCTTCCGATAGGTCTCAGCCAGAGAGAACTGCGCGGCCGGATCACCTTTTTTGGCCTGTTTGAGCAGGTCTTTGCTAAAGACGGGGCCAGCCCACAGCCCCAACGCCAGCGCTAAAATTAACAGGGCGGCCAAGATGGATTTTTTCATATTGCCTCCCTCCCGGGGGATATATGCTTATTTCATGAGAGTGATCAGACGGGTAAGGCCCACGGGGCCGCAATTCAACCTGAGTATATAGGTCCCCGAGGGCAGCGGAGTGCCTTCCTCCGTCACGCCGTCAAAGACGATTTGCTGCGCTCCGCGGGGCTGTTCCTGATCCAGTAAACGCTTGACCAGCTGTCCTTTGACGTTGTAAAGGCTGAGCTGAGCGCGACCGGCTTTCGGAAGGAAAAACTCAATGGTGGTGCTGGGATTGAAGGGATTGGGGTAAGCTCTCATGCTGGCAGAAAGCGCTGGGCTTTCAGAATCCGCAGAAGCCACGTTGGGCGCGATCTGAGGTATGATCATCTGGAGAAACGATCTCACTGGGGCAGCATGCATGAAGTAAAGCGGAAAACCACTCATCACCAGGACTCCACCGTTGACCGGCTGGTCTGCTCTGAACATAGCGCTCAGGCCGTTTCCCAGGGCGGTGGGAGTCATATTGGCGGTGTAGATGGAGTTGGCGGGGTTCTGGAAAGTATACATGTAGGGCAGCATCCCGTTCCAGGCGGGCATCATCTTGTCAGCGTCCACCGTGATGCAGGGATAGCTGTTGCTGGTAGCGCCGATGAAAGCGGCGGCGTTGTCATAGACTGGTGTGATTCCACCTGCAAAGCGTTGGAAAAATTCATCGTTGAGGGCGGCAGTGGTCTTCCATCCGGAAATGATCACCTTGCCTCCCCCCAGGATGTAACCGCTCAGAGTTTGAGTGTCGTCCACCAGCAGGTTGTGAGAAAAGTCATCGGCGTGCCAGAGCAGCAGCTGGTAGTTTCCCAGTATATTAAGAGGCGGCATGCCCTGAGTGGCCACGTCCCACTGGGCATAGGTGATAGGCTGCAAGGCCGCGTCGTAGAAGCTGTCCACCATGGCGTCGTCCGGGCCGATGTTGCTACCGTTTCCATCTCTGGTTTCGTCTACCACCAGCAGTCCGTAGTTGAAGCCAAAGCTCTCCGGCGTGGCGCTCATCCAAGGTGAATAAATACTCTGCCAGCCACCCAGATCCAGCGCGGCAATGCAGTACTGGTAGGTTACGCCGTTCTGAGCCCCAGTGTCGGAATAGCTGAGCCCTTGGATGGGAGTCTGGTTCACGAGTGTCCAGGCTTGGCTTCCAGCCACTCTGCGATAAATATTGTATCTGAGGCTGGGGTCGTCCATAAAGCTCTGCCATGCCAGCAGCACGGAGTTGTTGGAAGGCAGGCATTCCGTGAGCAGGGGCCGAATCTCTGAGGTCTGGCGTAGAAGGGCCCAGTGGTTGTGGTTGGCGATCACGCTCAGGTCCGGAGGCAAGCTCTGGAAATAGTGGTTGACTGTCCAGTCCGGCCCGGCTTCCACATAAAGGGAATCGCTGATCCCGCTCACTGTGACCCGGAAGGGGACTTCGATCTGAAAGCTGGTGGCGGTGGGAGAAGTGGAGCGGGCTATGATCTTGCCGGGGCTGTCGCTCATGTCGTTGTTCCAGATGCTGTATTCGAGGCTGGGGATGCCAGAGCCGAAGATCCACTGGTTAAAAAACTGATCCAGATCCTGGCCGCTGATCTGCTCCGCCAGCGCTTGAAACTCACTGGTGATCACGTTTCCATGCATGTGGGCGGTGAACCACTGATTGAGGAGGGCAAAGAAGTTGGCGTTGCCGATCTTTAGCCTCAGCATGTGGAGCACGGAGGCGGCCTTTTCATAGGAAGGAGGAGCGAAGTAGTTGTTGAAGCTGGGGTTATAGATAGTCTGAGGCCCGGCGCCGTTCTCCCAGTTGTTGTAGTATTGATGATAACTGGAGCCCACGTAGGCGCAGGCGGAATCCCATCCGAAGCGTTTGTCCGTCCATAAATGCTCGGAGTAGGTGGCAAAGCCTTCCGAGAGCCAGACATCCTTGAAAGTGAGGAAGCTGACGGCGTTGCCGTACCACTGATGGGCAAGTTCGTGAGCGATCACCACTTCATAGATGCCGTTGCCGGTGATGATGTAGTTGCCCAGAGTAGTCATGGTCTGATGTTCCATAGCGCCGTAGGTGCTCATGCTGACCACGGTCTGGCCATATTTTTCAAAGGGATAGGGGCCAAAGACCTGAGAGAAATACTGGATCATGTCTGGCAGATGTTGAAAATCAATCAGGGCGTTGTTATACTGGTTTTGCATCACGAAGTTCATGATGGGCAGCGTCCCGGCGGTCTGTGGAATTTCCACATAGGGCCCTGCAGTTACGCAGACCAGATAGGTGGTCATGGGATGCTGGCCCAGCCAGTGAGTTGTGCTGCTGCCGTTGCCGTGGTCTGTGATGCCGTCCCGCAGACCGTTGGCGGCCACTTTCCAATCGGAGCGCATGGTGATATGCAAGTCAACCAGAGCTTTGTCCCAGGGGTGATCATAACAGGGCCACCATTGCCTGGCAGCGTCGGGGTCTGAGATAGTGAAGACGGTATTGGCGCTGAAGATCATGCCGATATGATAGATATCCGAGGTCAGCTGCGGAATGCCGGAATAAAAAACCTGAGTGGTGAAGGTCTGGCCAGCGGGGATGTTGAGAGTGATGGTGATAACTCCGTTTGTATGGGTAAAGGCGGCCGGACTGCCGTTCACCAGCACGCTGGAAACTGTAAGGCTTCTGAGCTCATACTGGAGAGAACTGAGGCTTTGTTCCGCCAGCACGGTGGCCAGGACGTTCCCCGTGATCACATGGCTCTGATCGTTGATCGACAGCGTGATCTCGTATTTCTGGACGTCAAATCCGGTCAGAGAATCAGCACGGTCCTGATTGAAGGCCGCCATTCTGTCCGCGCTCCAGGGCTTGCGCTCCGGTCGGTCCGCTTGCGAAAAACTAGCGCTCTGGCCTGCAAGCGGCAAGCTCAGTCCCAGGCACAAAATCACTATTTGAATCCATCTGGTCATCATCACCTCACGTGGGGATGCCCTCACTCCTCCATCAGTTGGGAAGCACAGTTCCGGGCTGGAATATCAGGCATCCATTATCTTCATTGAGTTATAGCAAGTTTGTTTCCAGAGGCGGGATAAAGTCAAGCGAAAAAAAACTCTTTACGAAAACGGGGCTTCCAAAGAACTTGTCTGACAGCTCTATTACGAGGTAAAAAACACATGTCGATCAAGCATATTCTGCTGTGCCTTATGCTGCTGGCCGCTACCGTTGGCCTGTCCGCGTATGGCGAGACCATATACGCGATTAAGGTGGAAGGCCAAAAAAGCATTTCACCCGAACTGGTGACTTCCGCGATCGGAATCAACGTGGGCGATGCCCTCGATCCCGAACAGGTGGCCCAAGCCATCAAAACCCTGTATAAAATGGGTGTTTTCAAAGACATCCAGTTTCATTCCGAGGTGTATCGCACCGGAGTGAACCTCATCATCAGAGTGGTAGAAAACCCCGTGCTTTCCCACATCGAGTTTTTGGGGCTCAAAGTGGTCAAAAAAGACCGGGTGGACGAGCTTTTAAACCTGAGAGTCGGCTCCTTCTGGAATGAGTATCAGAAGGTGCAGGTCCAGCAAAAACTGGTGAAAGAGTATCAGAGCAAAGGCTTTAGCAACGCCCGGGTGACGGTGTTTGAAAACATCGGAGAAGACAACCGCGTGCGGGTTAAAGTGGAAGTGGAAGAAGGTAAGCGGGTGGCGATCGCCAAGATCAGCTTCACCGGTAACGCCAATATCGAATCCAAAGCTCTTCAGAAACGCATGAAGACGAAGCCGGCCTCGCTGTTGCGCTCCGGACGCTTTGAGCAGGAGAAGTTTGACACCGACCTTGGCAATTTGGCATCATACTACAAGCAAAACGGTTATGTGGATGTCGGGATCGGCCCCTGGGAGTTGAAAACCATCAACGAGCGGGAGCTTGAGTTGCTGATCAACATCAAGGAAGGAGAGCGCTACATCCTGGGACAGATCAGGGTTGAAGGCAACACCAGCTTTACCTCCGAAGCCATTCTGGCCCAGTTCACGCTCAAAAAAGGCGAGCCCTTTGACGAAGCCAAGTTTGAAAAACAGCTGGCCAAAGTCTATTCCATGTATTTTGACGAGGGCTACATCTACACCCAGATCAGCCATGAAAAGATCAAGCAGGAGAAGAATCTGGAGGTGGTGCTCAAGGTCGTTGAAGGCGCCAGGGCCAGAATCCGTCAGATCCAGATTTCCGGAAACCGGCGAACCAAAGAAAAGGTGATCAGACGCCAGCTGGAGATCGCTCCCGGAGATTATTACCGTCAGAGCCAGGTGATCCGCTCCCAGCAAAACATCTACAATCTGGGCTTCTTCGAGCCGGACATCCAGCTGGACTACACTCCCATCAACAACCAGGGCGATATCGACCTCCAGATCGACGTGGTGGATAAATCCTCCGGTATGGCCAACGGTGGTGTGGGCTACAACAGCCAGGACAAATTTGTGGGCCAGCTCTCGCTTTCCCAAAACAACCTCTTCGGCAACAATTGGTCCAGCAGCCTGATGTGGGAATTTGGCGGCAGCACTCAGAACTTTGAATTCAGCTTTACCAATCCCAATCTCTACGATTCCGATGTGTTGCTGGGCACCAACCTCTATTATACCGAAAAAGACTGGAGCTCTTTCTACTACAAGATTTTCACCCGTGGCGCCAGCCTCAGGCTGGGCCAATATCTGCCCTGGATAGACCGCACCCGTCTGGTGGCCGGATATTCACTTTACTCCAAAAAATACCGCGTCACCAACCGCGACAAGATCCTGGAAGATCCGCTTGCCAATGCCACTTTGATCGAACTGGATTCTCTCAGCTGGCGCTACACCAGCTCCCTGAACGCCACCGTGACTCGCGACACGCGCGACAATATCTTTTTCCCCACCCGGGGCTCTCAGGTGACTCTATTTTCTGAGATCGCCGGTGGACTGCTGGGCGGAGACTTTGACTATTTCAAGCAGATCATGCAGGTCAACTGGTATGCCGAGGCCTGGGAAAAGCTCACGTTGCGCACCAAGTGGCGCTTTGGCTATGTGAGCCCCTACGGTAAAAGCGATGACGCTCCTCCCGACGAGAAGTTTTATCTGGGCGGAACCGGAGTGGACGGCATTCGCGGCTTTCCAGACCGTTCTATAGGACCCGCCGGAGGTGGCACCCGTGCCATCATCTTCTCCACAGAACTGGGCTATCCGATCGCCGGTGATCAGATCATCGCGGTGGGATTCTTTGATGCCGGCAACAGCTTCAACAAGATGCGGGATTTCAACTTCCTGGAGCTCAAGAAAGGCATCGGAGCAGGCATCCGCATTCGCAGTCCCTTTGGCCTCATTGGTTTTGATTACGCCCACAACCTCAACGACGGCGGCTGGGAACCTCATCTGCAGTTCGGCACTACCTTCTAAATGATTCCCTACCGTCATCTGTTTGGACCTGTCAATTCCAGGCGGCTTGGCCTTTCCCTGGGCGTCGATCTGGTCCCTTTCAAATACTGCCCCTTGAACTGCGTTTATTGCGAAGTGCAGAATACTACACATCTGATCACGGAGCGCCAGGAGTTCTTTAGCTCCCAAGAGATTCTCGATGAGCTCGATCTCTTTCTCAAAAACCGTCCGGAGCTGGATTACATCACCTTCTCCGGGGCGGGAGAACCCACTCTGCATAGCGGGATAGGTAAGATCGTCAAATACATCAAATCCACCTATCCAAACTACCGGCTGGCGCTGCTCACCAACGGAGTGCTGCTCAATGATCCTAATGTGCGGGCGGAGATTATACCATGCGATCTGGTGCTGCCGTCTTTGGATGCCGCCACCCAGACGGGCTATGAGATCATCAACCGTCCCAAACCAGGCCTGAAGGTTCAGGACCTCATCGCCGGATTGGTGGAATTCAGACGGGCATACGCTGGCCAGATGTGGTTGGAAGTATTTATCATTGCTGGAATCAACGATAGCGAAACAGAACTGGAAGCCCTCATCGAAGCGATCTCACAGATTGCCCCGGACCGTGTTCAGCTTAACGCTCTGGACCGTCCCGGAGCGGAAGATTGGGTGCAGACCGCCCCGCTGGATCTGCTGCAAGGGATTTTGAAGCTGTTTGCGGAGCGCTTGTCCATGCCGGTTGAGATCATCGCCAAAGCGGCGGTCCATCTGAACACTCCCAGTTCCATCGATCTGATCCGGCAAATCGAGGCTACGCTGCGGCGCCGTCCCTGCACCGCTGAGGATCTGGCTGTCACTCTCGGCACCCATATCAACGAGATCAGCAAGGTGTTGAGGGAACTTAGCTATGACGGTAAAGTGGAGGCCAAACGCGAAGCCAGAGGAGTCTTCTATCTATGGAAACCATGAACACGGCAATAGTTACAGCGGCTGGTAGCGGTTTGAGGTTGAACTCTGCCGTCAAAAAACAGTTTTTGGAACTGGCTGGGATCCCCATCCTGATCCGCACCCTGGAGCGCTTCTTTGCTTCCCCGCTGATTTCCAGCCTTATCATCACGGCCCCCGAAGCCGATCAAGCCTACACGGAAGAGCTTATCCGGCAATATTTTGAGGCAGAGACCAAACCCTGGATTGTGATAGCTGGCGGAGCCGAACGGCAGGATTCCGTATTTGCCGCCCTGCAGCATTGCCCTCCGGGCACCCGACTGGTCTTTATCCACGATGCCGTGAGGCCTTTCATCACTCTGGACCTGATCGCGGACCTGGCCAGTCTGGCGCTGAAACATAAAGCCGCCATCCCAGTTGCCAGGATCAAGCACACCATCAAGACCATAGAAGGCGAAGTAGTGGGGGAGACCCTGCCGCGGGACCGTCTGGTGCAGGTTTTCACACCTCAGGTCTTCGATCTGAAGCTCATCCGGGCCGCCTATGAAAAGGCCTATGAGGATGGATTTGTGAGCACGGACGATTCCTCCCTGGTGGAGCATCTGGGGCACGCGGTGCCTTATCTTTTCAGCTCCGATCTCAATCTCAAGATCACGGATGCCTCAGACCTCTTCTTCGCCTCTCAAATCATTGAAAACAATATGGTATAAAGGATATTTACATGAAAGCGGAAACCCTTGGCGGTTGTTACAATTTGGCCCTGAACAAGTTTGCCGGTCGGATCAGGCCTCTCCGCGTCCTGATTCCAGTTCCGGTCTTCGGTATTGGATGTGGAGTCCTGGGCCTATCTCTGGCAAAAGTATCCCTTAAGATGGGAGAATACGCTTCAACACTCTTAAAAGCTTTGGAATACAGGGGTTACGACTCCACTGGGGCTGCCTTTCAAGGCGAGGGTGAGCATGTAACCCTGCTCAAAGATGTGGGAGCTCCCAGCACCCTGGTCAAGACCCTGGGCATCGAGAAACAAGCCGGACAGATCTTTTGCGGCCAGGTCAGATGGGCCACCTTTGGTTTTGTCAACAAAGTAAACGCCCAGCCGCATGAGGTGAAATGCAAACGCCATATCTACGGCGCTCACAACGGCAATATCACCAACACCCGTGATCTCAAGGTCTTCCTCACCAAAGAGGGCCACACCGTCCTCAGCGACAACGATGGTGAAATGCTGGTGCACAGCGTGGAGCACTATTTCGATATCGAGCTGAAAAAAGCCGGCGAACCCAGCGATCCCGAAGCCCGGAAAGCCTGCATGCGCAGAGCCATCATCGGGACCGCCGAAAAGATGGTGGGTTCCTACGCGGCGGTGATCGTGGATCCCGTCACCCGCACTTCCTGGGCCATCAAAGCGGGCAGCAGTCTCTATTTTGGCATCGGTGAGGCGGATGGCGTTGCTTTCAAGCTGGCCTCCTCAGATCTCACTGCCGTGCTGCGCTTTACCAAGATGCTGATCAATCTGCGGGAAGGCGAATTTGTGGAATACACTCACGAGTATTACCAGGTTTACGCACAGAAAGATCTGCGCTTCAAACACTTGAACCAACCCGATGAAGTCTATGCCACCGGCGCGATGATCACCACCCAGCCGGTCTATTCAAAACTGAGGGCTGAGGACGTGGAACTGCTGCCGGAGCATGAATACTTTATGGAGCAGGAGATTTACGCCCAGGTGGAATCCACCGGCAAGCTGATCAAGCTCTTCGCGGGAGGCTCAAACACCGGCAAACGCATGATGGAACTCACTCGCAGAGAAGGTATTTACGAGCTTTTGAAAACCACCATTCCCCAGCTGGTGGACGCTCCGGACCTGATCACCAAACGCCGCCACTTTGATCAGCTCTGCGCTTCCGAACAGTGGAAAAACTTCTACCAGCTTTCCCGCAGCCGCTATCCCGAAATCTTTGACGTGGCGGTCAAGGAAGACTTTGACAAGAAATACTTCTTTTCCAATGAAAAGAATATCTTTATAGACCTGATCGGCCCGGAATTTGACCTCAGCCGCATCGCGCTCGCCAAGGCCCTGGACAGCATCTCAGAGCTGGACAGTGTGGAGGAATTCGAGCATGAGGTGCGGGATTTTCTGGCCCTGATCAAAAACACCGTCAGCAACAACCGCAACGCCTACACCATCGCCTGCGGGACCAGCTTTCACGCCACCAAAGTGGGTGCCCTCTTCTTCAACGAGATCGCCGGGGTGGAGATCATCCCCATCCTGCCGGGTGATTTCAGAGGAGAATACTCCAACTGCATCAAAAACAACGACCTCATCATCGGGGTCTCCCAATCCGGCGAAACCAAAGACCTCATCGATATCTTCAACGACATCGACGCTTCCGGCCTGAACGTCCGTAAAGCTGTGCTGGTCAACAATATGAACTCTACCCTCGGCCAGGAAAAGAGCGACGTCGCCATCCCCATTCTCTGTGGACCGGAGATCGCTGTTCCCGCCACCAAGAGTTTCATGAACCAGATCACCCTCTTCTATTATCTGGCCATCCGCACCGCGCAGGCTATCCTCGACGAGCTCCCCAACGGTTGGGACGAGGCTACGTTAGCCCAAAAAAGACAGCAGCTCGAGAAGCGCAAACAGAGCCTCCACCGCATCCCAGACCTGATCAGAGAGACCCTGGACAACACCGCGGACGTGATCGATGCTATGGCCGCCAAAATCTATATGGAGCCGTCTCTGCACATTCTGGCCACCAAGATCAGCGGAGTGGCCATGGAAGGCGCCCTCAAGATCAGAGAGACCGTGCTCAACCATGCCGAAGGCCGCGAAGCCAGCGAGTTTAAACACGGTCCCAACACCATCCTGGGCAAGAACACCGTCTTTGGTATCAAGCATGTGCGCAACTTTGTGAGGTCCTTCGGCGATCTGATCGACAGCATCGACAGCGAGTCCCAGCGCCACTCCATCAGCCGTGAAGAGACCAAGGAAATGATCAAAGCCGTGGGCACCTACCTCTTTACCGGCAACATGCCATTCAACCTCAGCGAAGCGGGCAGCAAGCTCTTTAAAGGCATCGTGAAGGACAAGGATTTCTTTGAGCCCCTCTATCGCAATTATCCTCTCATCTACGTCACCGGACCGGACGAACGCGACGTCAATCTCACCGTCTCGCAGATCAATACCCACAAGATCCGCGGCGCCAATACCTATGTGATTGCCGAGGAAGACGATAAGCTGATGAAAAACGCCAGCTCAAATCCCAACGAAGGCAAATACTACGGATGGGCTTATATCATCCTGCCCAAAACCGGTGACAGCCTGCTCACCTGTTTTTCGGCTACAGCTGTGTTGCAGCTCCTAGCCCTCAGAATGAGCGTCCGCAAGATGAAAAAGCTGGACCGCATCAACATGCTGGACCACGGTGTCCATCCCGACGTTCCCAAAAACGTCTCCAAATCGATCACGGTGGATTGAGCGGTGATGAGAATCGGCCACGGCTACGACGTCCACAGATTGGTGGAAGGCAGGCCTCTCATCCTGGGAGGAGTCCATATCCCTTATGAGAAGGGGCTTTTAGGCCACTCGGACGCGGATGTATTGATCCACGCCGTCATGGATGCCTTGCTGGGAGCATTGGCATTGGGAGACATAGGCTTACACTTTCCGGATACTGATACAAGGTGGATGAATGCCGACAGCCGCAAACTGCTCAGCCACGTGGCCGCAATGCTCAAAACGCGTGATTATCATCTGGTCAATCTTGACGCCACAATCGTCTGCCAGGCCCCTAAGCTGAGGCCCTATATAGACTTAATGAGGGTTAATCTGGCCTCCGACCTCGCTACCGACATTTCCAATCTATCCGTCAAAGCCACTACCGAAGAAGGTCTTGGCATCAGTGGCGCGGGAGGTATAGCGGCACATTGTGTAGTCCTGCTCGAGGAGCGGAAGCCATGAAAGCTTTAGGAATCATCGGTTATCATCACACCGGCAAGACCACTCTGGCCACCTTCCTCATCTCCAAGCTCTGGGAACGCGGATATAAGGTCAACTCCATCAAAGACATCCACAACGAGGCCTACAGAGCGGACACGGAAGGTTCCAACAGCTGGAAACATGCACGTGCAGGCGCTTCCAGAGTGCTGGCTATCGGCACCCGTGACGCCGCCCTGGTGATGACCCCTCAGCCCAATCTGAGATCCGCCCTGCAGCTGTTTGACTGCGACTGGCTGATCGTGGAAGGCATGAAGGAAGCGGCCTTGCCCAAGCTCGTCTGCGCGGTCAGCGAAGCGCAGCTTGAAGAGCTCGTGGATGACAGCTGCATCGGCATTAGTGGCCCCATCGCCGGATCCATCAGCCATTTTAGGGGCTTGCCTTGCTTCTGCCTGGAGCGGGACGCGGTTCAGCTAATAGACACGGTATTGGAGAAGACCTTCAATATCCTGCCGCAGAGCGATCCAGAGTGTTGCAGCGCTTGCGGTTACGACTGCAACGCCATGGCCGCCCGGATCGTGCAGGGCACCTCAAAGCGTGAGGACTGCGTCCTGGACGGTAAGCAGGAGCTAAAGCTGTTTGTGAATGACCGGCAGGTCTCGATCGTTCCCTTCGTTCAAAACATCCTCCGCGACACCATCAGAGCGCAGGTGGGCAACCTCAAAGACCTCGATCCCGATGGAGCGATCCGCGTTGAGATCAAAGCCAGAACTTGAGGGGCTGAGGAGGCGTTTCTTCGCCGCTCACGATCCCGTCATGCTGAAAGCCTGGCAAAACGCCTGCGTGGGAATTGCCGGAGCGGGAGGTCTGGGCTCCAATGTCGCAGTCTCGCTCACCCGGGCCGGCATCGGCAAACTGGTGATCGCCGATTTTGACGTGCTCAGCGTGTCCAATCTCAATCGCCAGCAATACTTTATGGACCAGGTGGGGCAGACCAAGGTGACCGCCCTCAAGGATAATCTCTGCCGCATTTCACCTTTCACCATGATCCTCACCCACGCGCTCAGAATCACGCCGGATAATCTGGATCAGCTCTTTGGAAACTGCGACATCCTCATCGAGGCCTTCGACCTGGCAGACCAGAAAACCATGCTGATCGAATCCTGGCAGGAGCTCTTTCCCCGGCGGCCTGTCATCGCCGCATCCGGACTTGCCGGAGTGGGCAACAATCAATCTATCGTAACCACAAGCTGTGAAGGACTATACCTGATCGGAGACCAGTCCTCGGAGTTGAAACCGGGCGTCAGCCCAGTTTCCGCGCGAGTAGCCATTGTGGCAAATATGCAAGCCAATCTATGCCTGGATTTGCTCTTACAAATAACAGGGACTGCAAAATGAGCGCTATCACCGTGAACGGCCTCCAGATCAAAGAGCGTTGCAAACGTTTCCCGCAGATTTCGCGGATTTTTGCGCGGATTTCGCAGATGGTACAGAGAGCGGTGCTACAACAAGCACTGGTACCTCTCAACCCTCTCAACTCATGTAGCGTCGGATTCCAATCCGGGGCGTCTCTAAACCTTCTCAACCATATCAATATCTGCGTAATCAGCGCCAAAATCTGCGCAATCTGCGGGAAATACATCGCCGATTTGGAAATCGATGTTACGGGGTCCGGCGCTTCGGAGAATAAATGAGCACCATCATTGTAAATGGCCACACGATTCCCTGGGAGGATGGAATGACCGTCCGCAGGGTATTGCAGGTGATGAACTACAGCTTCAGAATGCTGGTGATCAAGATCGACGGCAAGCTGGTGAAACGTGCCGATTATGACCACACTCTGGTACCAGCCGGTTCCGATGTGATGGTCTATCACATGATCAGTGGCGGTTGAGTGAGATTGGCCAAAAAAATCCTTGACCAATTAAGCGTAAGTTTTAATTGGGTGGAATATGACTAAATGGAGTTATGAATGAATATTCACTTCCGTGATGTTCAGACAGGAAACGTGGAAGCCCGCGCGATCTTGGAGATCGCCGACGGGGTCTTTTTGAACGAGATCACTATCCTCAACTACGAAGGTCAGATCACGGTGGAGTTTCCCCGTAAGAGCTTTGTGGGCAAGAATAAACGCACCTTTTACCTCGATATCCTCAGCTTTGAGGACAACGACAAACGCATCGTCTGGGAGCTGGAAATCAAATCCGCTTACAACGAATGGCGCAAGAGCAATAAAAAGATCCTGATTTATAACAAAAGTAACATAGATGGAGGATCGTCATGATCACCGATTTGCAAGCCACGCTTTCCACCAACATCAAGGGTATGAAGCGTTCCGCTATCCGCGAGCTGCTCAAGTTTTTGGGCCAGCCTGGTCTGATCTCCTTGTCAGGAGGTTTCCCTTCACCGCTCACCTTCCCCACCGTCGAACTCAAAGAGATCATGTGTGAGGTAATGGACACCGAAGCCGCTTTCGCGCTGCAGTATGGCGCCACGGAAGGTGACACCCTGCTGCGTTCCCTGCTGGTAAACCGTTACAAGGCCGCCGGCGTGGATATGAGCATCGAAAACATGATCATCACTACCGCCAGCCAGCAGGCTCTGGACCTGATCGCCAAAATCTTCATCAACCGGGGCGACAGCGTAATCGTGGGCCTGCCATCTTATCTGGGAGGCCTCAGTGCCTTCAATTCCTATGGCGCCAATATGATAGGCATCCCGATGGATGATGAGGGCGAAGACGTCCAGATCATGGAAGAAAAGATCAAAGAACAGATCGCCCAGGGCAACAAACCCAAATTCATCTACGTGATCCCGGATTTTCAAAATCCGGCTGGTATGACGATGAGCGAAAGTCGTCGCAAGGAAGTGATCGACATCGCCCATCGCTATGATATTCTCATCTTGGAAGACAGCCCCTATCGCGAGCTTCGCTACGAGGGCAGCCACCAAAAAACCATCTATGAACTGGAAGGCAATGGACAGGTGATCCTGCTGGGCACTTTCTCCAAGATCTTCTGCCCCGGTTTCAGGATCGGTTGGGTGGCAGGCCATCCGGACGTTCTGGATAAGATCGTGGTCGCCAAACAGGCCACCGATCTTTGCACCCCTCCCTTCACGCAACGCATTGCCGCCCGCTACATCGAAAAAGGGCTCCTGGAACCCAAAATCCAGCAGATCCGCGAAATGTACAGCGTCAAACAGCAGGGCATGCTGAAAGCCCTGGCGGAGTTTATGCCGGAGGAATTTAGCTGGACTCATCCGGAAGGTGGCCTTTTCCTGATGGCCAAAGGACCTGAGTGGATCGATACCAACGCCATGCTGCTTGATTGCATCAAAAACGCCAATGTCGCTTATGTGGCAGGCACTTCCTTCTTCTGCGACGGCGGTGGCCAAAACACCATGCGCCTCAACTTCTCCTACGAGACCCTGGAAACCAACCACGAAGGTGCCAGACGCCTGGGCAACTACTACAAAGACGTGATCGCCAAACACAAATAATAATGCAAGGACTTTCTCCCCTGGTCAGTAGCGATGACGGACCGGGGGAGAGTTTTATATGAAAACAAATACAAATAAGATAAATGGAGGAATGATGCCTAAAAAGGTCGAGAAAGACAAAATGGGCATGATCATTCGAGAAGAAGACGCCCGGGAAAAGATGGAAGTGGAGATCACCGAAGTCAAAGACCCGGGTGATACCGACTCTCCCGTATTGATTTATTACAACTGGTGCAAAAAGTGCGGAATCTGCGTGGCTTTTTGTCCCACAGGCTGTTTGGGACGTAAAGCGGACGGCTCGCCATACGTGGCAGCCCCCGAAAAGTGCATTCACTGCGAAACCTGTGACCGTCTGTGTCCGGATTTTGCCATAACCGGCGCTAAAGACCGCTAAGGAGATGAACATGCCAAGTCCCAAGAAAACTGCCATTGCCAAACCCCGCGGTAAAGCGTCCAAGACAGTCAAACTCCCCAAGGCCACTGAGGAAACCCCCAAAGTGGAAAGTCCCCTCAAAGAGCTGGAAGCCAAGCGTGAACGCAAAAATGTGCTCATGCAGGGCAACGAGGCGGTTGCTTTTGGCGCTCTCGATGCCGGGTGTAACTTCTTCGCCGGATATCCCATCACCCCGTCCACCGAAATCGCCGAAATCCTGGCCCTGGAGCTTCCCAAACGCGGCGGCACCTTTGTACAGATGGAAGACGAGATCGCCAGCATTTGTGCCATCACGGGTGCCTCTCTGGCCGGCGCTAAGGCCCTCACTGCCACAAGCGGTCCCGGCTTTTCGCTGATGCAGGAAGGCATAGGTTTTGCCAAGATCACCGAGACTCCCTGCGTGGTCGTGAACGTCCAGCGCATGGGTCCCTCCACCGGAATGCCCACCAGTCCGGCCCAGGGAGACATCATGCAGGCCAAATGGGGCAGCCATGGTGACAGCCCTGCCATCGTGCTCTATCCTGACAGCGTCAAGGAGAGCTACGAGCTCACCATCCGTGCCATCAATCTTAGCGAAAAATACCGCACCTGCGTGATCCTTTTGCTGGATGAAGTGCTGGGCCACATGCGTGAATCCGTCATGCTGCCCGATATGGCAAATGTGAGAGTGATCAGCAGGATCAAGCCCACTGTTCCGCCTCACTGGTACAAGCACTACGACGAAAACCAGAAGTATCTTTCGCCCCTGGCCAGTTATGGCGAGGGCTACCGCTTCCACGTGACCGGCCTCACCCACGACGCTTTGGGATTTCCCACCAATAAGGCCACCGAAGCCGCTGAAATGATGGAACGCCTGCGCAAGAAAATCTCCTACAACATCCGTGATCTGGTGCAGATCGAGAGCCATCAGATGGAAGATGCCACCATTGCTCTGTTCGCGGCCGGCATCACAGCCCGCAGCGCAAAAGCCGCGGTGGCCATAGCCAGAAGCGAAGGCGTCAAGGTGGGCCTCCTCAGGCCGCTCACTATTTGGCCCTTCCCGGACGACGCGGTCCGCAAGATGCTCAAAAACGTTGAAACCGTTATCGTTCCCGAGCTCAATCAGGGCCAGCTGATCAACGAGATCAAGCGCCTCACCAAGAATAAGAGCGACAGCAACGTGATCGGGCTTCAGAGAGTGAATGGCAAGCTCATCACTCCCAACGACATCCTGCGCAAGATCAAGGAGGTGATGTAATGGCCAACATTCCACAACGCGTGATTCACGACTATCTGCGTCACGATAAAAAGTTTCCCCATGTCTGGTGCGCGGGCTGCAGCAACGGTATCGTGCTGGGTTCCATCATCCGTGGGATCGCCAGCATGCAGATCGACCGTGACGACATCGTGATGGTCTCCGGTATCGGATGCTCATCCCGCATGCCGGTCTATGTCGATTTCAACACCCTGCACACTCTGCATGGACGCTCAATTGCTTATGCCACAGGCGTCAAGCTTCATAAACCGCATCTCAAAGTGATCGTGATCACCGGAGACGGCGATTGCACGGCCATCGGTGGCAACCACCTCATCCATGCCGCCCGCCGCAATATCGATCTCAGCGTAATCCTCATCAACAACAACATCTACGGCATGACCGGTGGTCAGTGTTCTCCCACCACTCCTCACGAGGCCATCGCCACCACCGCTCCCTATGGAAACATCGAGCCTGATTTCAACGTCTGCGAGCTGGCCTTGGGCGCTGGGGCCACCCATGTGGCCCGCACCACCGCTTTCCATACTCAGGAAGTGCAAAAAATGGTGGTGGAAGCCATCGAACATCCCGGCTTTTCGCTGATCGAAGTGGTGAGCGCCTGCCCAGTGATCTTTGGACGCCTCAACAAGAAAGGCGGTCCGGCCCAGATGATGAAAGACATGCGCGACGGCTCCATTCCTCTCACCGCGGTGGATAAACTACCCCCTGAGAAGGTGGAAGGCAAGATCATCCGCGGCACCCTTCGCAAGGACGTCAAACCGGAATTCTGCGCTGCCTATGGAGAGCTCCAAAAGCGCGCCCAGGCTATGGGAGATGTGAAATGAAGAACTATGAGATCAGACTTTCGGGCAGTGGCGGTCAGGGACTCATCCTGGCCGGCATCATCCTCGCCAGGGCTGCCGTGATCGATAAACGCAAGGTCACTCAGACCCAGAGCTACGGTCCCGAATCCCGGGGCGGTTCTTCCCGGGCCGACGTGATCATCAGCGATCACGATATCTATTTCCCTGAGGCGATGAACTTTAACTGCCTGCTGGCCCTCACTCAGGAAGCCTGTGACAAGTATCTCTTTGACCTGCGGGAAGAAGGGGTCCTGATCATCGACACCACCTTTGTCAAAAACCTCGCCCTGGCGGCAGAAAACACCTATGAACTGCCCTTCACAGACATCGCCATCGATAAGCTGGGCAGTGCCATCAGCACCAACATCCTCTCGCTGAGCTTCCTGGTCCACCTCACCAAAGTGGTCAAAGAATCCTCGTTGGAGCAATCCATCCGCGAAAGCGTGAAGCCTGCCTTCATCGATCTCAACCTCAAAGCCATGCACATCGGCTTTGAACTGGCCGACAACTACAAGAAGTAGGAGCGCTTATGGTGAAGCATATCAGTCACATAGGCATAGCGGTAAAGGACCTGGACGCCGGCATCGAGTTCTATAAAAAACTCGGGCTGGAACTGGAAGCTGTGGAAGAAGTGCCTTCCCAGATGGTGAAGGTGGCCTTTTTCCCCTGTGGTGACACCCGCATCGAGCTCCTGGCCCCCACCTCGGAAGAGAGCCCTGTGGCCAAATTCATCGAGAAAAAGGGCGAAGGCATCCAACACCTCGCCTTCGCGGTGGATGACCTGCCTGCCGCCCTGCAGGAATCATCTGACAAAGGCATCACCCTCATCGACAAGCAACCGCGTCCCGGTGCCCATCATGCCGATATCGCCTTCCTGCATCCCAAATCCTCGATGGGAGTGTTGATCGAGCTCTGCAAAGAGAAGCACTAGACAGCTAGTCCTATAAATGATAAGAGCGGACCTGAAGAGGGTCCGCTCTTTGCGTAACTCAAGCTTTAGAGCTAGTGCGAAAATGGCGTAATGAGTCCCATCGGGACGGTAGTTTAGCTAGATATGCGAGGTTCATGTCTCCTATTTGAGTCCCATCGGGACGGCAGTTTAGCTAGATATGCGAGGCTCTTGTTTCCTGTTTGAGTCCCATCGGGACGGTAGTTTAGCTAGATATGCGAGGTTCTTGTCTCCTATTTGAGTCCCATGGGGACGGCAGTTTAGCTAGATATGCGAGGTTCCTGTCTCCTATTTGAGTCCCATCGGGACGGCAGTTTAGATTGATAAATCCAATATTTATTTATAGTTAACCCCGTTATGGCGTTATCTAAACTGCCGTCCCGATGGGACTCAGATTTTTGATTAGGGCACGCGTGTCTATCTAAACTGACGTTCCTCTGGAACTCAAAATACCTTTTTGCCCAACCTCTATAGCCAGCGTTACTACTTGGTGCAATAGCATTTTACATCATCTATCTCATGTCCAGATTTATCCGCGCCTGTTTGTTGCCGTAGAGATGCCGTGGCGCCTCCGGCGAAAAACGCGGGAGAGCGCACGGTATCTCCACGGCGGGTGATTAGGCAAGAGACGCGCACTCAAAGGTGCATTATCTCACCTGCCGCAGTATCTCACCTACGCAGTATCTCACCTACCGCAGTATCTCACCTACCGCAGTATCTCACCTACCGCAGGTATCTCACATACGAAGTATCTCACTGCGCCAGCTCTCACATCCTCATCCCCACCACCGTGATGTCATCCCGCTGTTCATGTATCTCCAGCAGGCTTTCCAGCTTGCCTTCAAAGCGTTCCTGCTGCCTCATCAGGTCATAGACTGCCACCCGGTTGATGAATTCCAGCCACTGCGGATGGCCAAAGCGGATACGACGCTCGTCGTTGGTCCTGGGCTGATCGATAATGCCGTCGGTGTACATGTAGAAGATGCTGTCTTGCCGATAGCTGACTACGCTGCTGCTCAGATCGAGCTGTTTATAACGCTTCAGGCCTCCCAGCCCGTGTTTGTAACCTCTGATCAGTTCAGGACCTTCCAGCTCGGGATGCCAATGAATGAGATGCAATCCCGCCCCCGCAAACTCGAGCTCCGATTTGCTCTTATCCACCGCGATCATGGAAATCTCCAGGCCATCCTGCTGGGTGCGGTCCTCTTCCTGATGCAGAGCGGCCCCCAGCTGAGAATGTAACTCCTTCAATAGGGTAACCGGAGCTTCGATGCCCTGGTCCGTGACCAGATGATTGAGGATGGAGTTTACCGTCATGGTGATCAAGGCCCCCGGCACGCCATGACCGGTGCAGTCGATCACGGCAAACAGCCAGCGCTGGGTTTCAGGCTTGTGATGCAGCCAGTAAAAATCCCCGCCCACGATGTCTCTGGGCTTCCAGATCACGAAATGACTGCTGAACAACTCGTTTAACTGGGCTGTCTGAGGCAGGATAGATCTCTGGATCAGCGAAGCGTATTGGATGGATTCCGTCATGCGGCGTTGCTTTTCGCTGAGTTCGATGGTGCGCTCGCTGACAGCCTGCTCCAGCATTTTGTTTCTGCGCTCCAAACGTTTGAGCCGCCATCTCATAATGGCCCTAAGGCTAAAGAAAATGGCAATGGCATAGATGAGCCTGGCCCACCAGGTGTCCCAAATTGGAGGAAGGATGCGTATGGGGATTTCCAACTTCTCTGTGGCTACGCCATCTGGTGAATAGGCGACTACCGATAAAGTGTATTTGCCTGCCGGTAATCGCTTATACTCGAGCTGGGGAGTCCATTGCCTCAGCCGGGCTTCTTTGTCGTATCCGATCAGTTGATACTTGATCTTAAAACGTCTGGAATCGGAAGAGCGAAGGATGTTTACTGGGATCCTCAAATCTCTCTTATTAAAATTGATTCTGGCGAAATCGGAGGATGGAATACGTTGGTCATTGTTTTCAATCCACGGTATGTCGAGTTTGGCGGAAGTTGATGGCCTGGATATCCCGTAGATGCCGTCGTCTGTAGTTAACAATAATCTATCTAAAGCTGTATCAACGGCAATATCGCTTCGTTCGCTCAAGTTTATACCATCGGATAAAGTAAGAACGGGAAAGGTATCTCCACTTTGTATATACCGTACGATGCCACTCTGGAATCTGAGCCACAAATCATCGGCCCACTCTACGTAATGCATAAACTCGCCGTATCTCTTTATCAATTCAGTAGCATCGATAACAGGATTTCCTAGAGCTCCAGCAACACTTAGTTTGCTATCATCACTCTTATAAATAATGCTGTTTTGCGCTACATGAACCCTTCTCACTGATTTACTGATTTGTGTGATAGGGAATTTTAGTGCCGTAAGCGGATCCTTCGGATTGTTTGCTAACTTCCATCCAAGCAATAAGCTAGTTTGGTAAGTGAGGACACCGTCCGCATCTTTGCTAACGTGCCTAATATACGGCTTGTCGTTCACATAGTGTAATCCAACCCAGTCAGGCTTGAATTGCAGTACACCGGTTTTGGGATCATAAAGGAATGCTGGAATCTCAACAATTGTCCTATTCTTGTTTCTTTTTATCGCGGTCTTATCCACTCGGGGATGGTCTTTTGATGCCAGGGTGATTTCGGATACCATCATGTTGATTTCGTCATGTTGTATTCTACCTGTTGTTCCATCGATAAACCAATTGTAATCTGGCGGGAAATAAAGTAACCTACCATCATTTAAGAGGATGAAGTTATTGCTAATAGCTTCGAACAACATCTGGCCATCAGAGTTATATGGCGCTAGAAGAGAATTAAACACGGCATTGAGTTTGTCTAATGATCCGTATTCGGTGACTTGATAAGGCAAATCGTTAGTAAACTTTTCATATAATGAATAACCCAGTGTTATATCGTTGACTATCATTATTTTCGCGTAACCGTGGGTTGGAATCAACGTGTTGTCTGTTCCGCTAAGCGTAGCAATAAGTTCTTGTTCCCCATTATCCACGTTAACCGAGATCAGATCAATCAGATCTATCCCATTTACTAGTCTGAAAACTATTATGTTTGAAAACGATCCAGCATTTAGCCTGTTAAGAGTATAGAGGTTGTTTCTAATTGTCTGACTTAACTCGAACTTCTTGTTCACAGGTTGGAATAACTCGATATCTTTTGAGACAATAAATGTCTGACCTTCATCTGATATGAAGTGCGGGATAGTTCTGAAAACATATGGCTTACCGTTGCTGGTTGTTAGATTGAATTCAGACCCTATCATTGAGTAGTTATATATGGTTCCTGAACTAGGTGACTTAAACAACTCCTCATACTTGGCTTGAAGAGGTAGAACAATATATTTATCGGCTGATCTTACAAATAGAACCCTTGCATTCTCGTCATAGTAAAGTGCTTGTAATCGTGCGCTTCGATCAATAAGTTGGACGGTTTGAATCTCTTCACTCTTCATATTGAACAATCTGAATTCATGTTTGAATAGATCATCATAACTGCTAGCAGAAAACATATTGCAGACTGTGTCACCAGAGGTTAAGGCATTTGGATATGTGCTTTTTTTGGGGTCATATGAATAAACACCAGAACCAGCAATGTTCTTATAAGCGAGTTCTTCCCGGACTGCATCTAGGCTAAAACACAATGGATAAAATCTGCGTTCTGTGAGAGCGTCTTCTTCATGAACTAATGTACGTTTTCCAATATTGATGTAAATACGCTGGTATTTATCTAACAAAGTTCCAGGGATAGCTGCTTCTACAGAAACCTTGTTTAGCTCAAATAATGTACCTAGTCCTTCAGTGACTAGTTTGTCTCCCTTCATATACACTATCCAGTCTCTGACTGACAACATCTTATCTGTCACTCCCTGAATGTGGTCACTCTCGCTAGTAGCAATATGACCTAAGAGCTTTGTCCCTTCTGTATATGATTGAGATATCCAGTTCCCTTTTTTCACATCGTAGTAATATAGGTATCTTGTGTTTTTGATCAACATCCAGATACCCCCATCTCTAGTTTCGAAGAATGATGGACTAGGGCGGATACCTTTTTTCAGCATTCCTATCTTTTGTTTACCGCTGAGTACAAGCAATGAGTCCAGTTTTCCGTCTTTATAGCTCTTAACAAATACTCCCAGGCTGTCGGATGGGTGAAACTGATATTGGTCAACAGACTGAGTATATGTTTTACCAGTCACTGAGCAGATACCTGACTTTGGTAGGATTGAATATGCTGTGAATACATGGTCTTGATCAACCCAATGTAAGCGTGATCTATGAACTGGGCGCACTACTGAGGGCAACCAGTACGATGACCAATTGTTTTCAGATAGTATGCAGTAACTAGTGGAACCGATGCACAAGATAGCGTTTCGGAATGGGCGAACCTCAATGACACTGTCGCCTAGTGTGAATGCATACGTTTTCCAATCATGTCCAAGCCATATGTAGATATGGTGTTTTCCGTAAGCTATGATAGTTTTATCGACATCGCTCTCAACTACACCCATAAGTGAATCCCTATGTGCTTTCGGATAGCTTTCAAACATATCAATGAAATCATTCCCATCATATCTGGCAATTATTGGTTTTGGATATAACCCGAAGAACCAATGATAACCAACTTGGTCCTCAAACGCAGAATCAAGATTGTCTGGCACTCCGTCATCAAATCTATATACTCTCGCGTTCCGGGTTTTTTCTAGAATAGCATGGTGTCGGCCAATAGCTTCACTGACTTCTTGCGAAGAACCTTGAATGACAAGTAAAACAAAAAGTAGAGCAAGGAAATCCCAGATTGGTTTTCTTACAAGCATGGCAACTCCAACTAGTGTTGTTAAAAACTGTTTAATGACTTAGGGTTGATCAGAATTGATCAACCCTCCATTCTATTCCAATCTATCAGTATCGTTCTTTCGGATGAGAGATATAAGAGCATCCAGATCGATTCTATTCGGATCGTATCGTAAGTAAACACCTATCTCGGGATATTGAATCACTCGATCCTGATTTTGGTTATTCGGTTTCAAGCCCTGCACCTCATAGGCCAATACAGGGTTGTAGAAGCCCTTGAGTTCGTAATAGCGGCCTTCACCGCATTCCAGGATGTCTCTCACAAAGCTCCAGGTCTCGTGGGAGATCAGGATCTGGTCTTCAGCGGCTTCCGCTTGCAGGCGGGCTGCCATGTTGACCGGGGCTCCGATCACGGTATAGTCCATATGTTCACTGGAACCGAAGTTGCCCACGTTCACAAAGCCGGTGCTGATGCCCATGCGGATATGCAGGGGTTCCGGAAAGCCCAGTTCAAACCATTTATGTTGCAGTTCCGTCATGCGTTGCCGCATTTCCAGTGCCATCATCACAGCCCGGCGGGCATGTTCCGCGTCGCTGCTAAAGTCCGGATCGCCAAAGAACACCACAATAGCGTCGCCGATGTATTTATCCAGGGTGCCGCCGTGTTTGAAGATGATGTGGGTCATCTCTTCCAGATAGGAGTTGAGGATGGCGGTGAGGGCTTCGCCTTCCATCTTGGTGCTATGCCAGGAAAAGCCTTTGATGTCGCTGAAGAAGATGCTCAGTTTCACTCTGCGGGTCGTACCCGTCTCCACCTTTTCCTTGCCGGAAGTGATCTTTTTATAGATGGGAGGGGGCACATAGCGTGACAGCCTGTCCATCAGAGTGTTCATGCGCTTCTGTTGTTTGTCGCTGAGGCGGGTGAGCTGGCTGCTCTGTTTGAGGAGTTCTGAATAGGCGGTAGCGAGGGCCTGAAAATCCTCTATCGGAATGCAGCCTTGGCTGTTATGCTCTTCCAGGAGAGCTCTGGCGCGATCCAGCAGCTCCTGTTCCCGGCCAAACAGATCATTTTGCCCCATGCCTTGCTATTCCTCCAGTTGAGTGATGCTGTAGGGGAAACTGGCATCCTCCAGAAAGAGCTCGAAGGTGTCCTTGATCTCCAGATCGTCCGAAGGGTAAAACCAGGTCAGCTCAACCGGATGACCCATATCGAAGAAATGCTGCAGCCGGGCCAGCATATCGGTGATCATCTTGCTGGAACTGGTGTTTTGGAAGAAGCTCAGCATTTTGATGTTGAGAGGGGTGTTGGGCTGTTCAAAATATTCATCCAGAGCGGTGATCAGAGGGCCATAGACGTCCACGGCGTTTTCAGGGTAGCTGTCACCCTCGATCAGAAGGGTCCTGGTCTCTGGGTCAAGCTCGATTCTGGGGCTGTAACGGGTGCCTTCTATATGCAGTTTCTTCATCATTAATCCTCCACTTCCACCACGATCTTCATCTCAAAAAACATCATGCCGTCCGGACCAGGGGTGAAGCTGTAATCGATAGGCCGACCGGATTTGCGGGCCACTTCGTAGAGGCCCAGTCCAGCTGAGCCGTTGGCACTGATGGTGCCCTGCCGCATCTGCTGCTGGTAGTTTCTGGTGAGTTCGCTGGGGGAAAGGGTGTTGATGTAATCCAACCTGGTCTTGATGTCTTCCGCCTCGGTGGGACTCACGAAATTACCGCTGAACACCACAAAGCATCCTTCGGGAGTTTTGCCAATGCCGATCAGACCAATGCCCACCGTCTTGCTTTTATCCAGAACGGTCTTTTCGGAAGAATACTTGAGGATGTTGTGGGCGGCTTCCACCAACACGGAAAAGACCCTGCGGATCACCTTGGCGTCACAGTCGTCCCGGTGTAGCTCTTCCTTGATGGTATCGCCCAGTGAGATCAAAACGTCCTGTGTGATGGGACCTTTATAAGAGAACTGAATGTGGCTGTCGTGCATCAGCTGGTAGATGGCGTGCACGTCAAATGAAGTGTTCATGGTCCGTCCTTATAGTTGAACTGATCTTCGGCAAGCAGATTGCGGGGCGGGATATTTGTCAAGTTTTAAAAGTGGCAGGGTTTTATCGAACAGGCAGAGACAGGCATATTGACAAAAACAGGCGACTTCACTTTAATGTCTCAAAACATTACGGGAACCTGCCAATGGACTACATCAGTAAACGGGTGCTTGCCGCCCACGATCTTTCCGGCTTCGGCCACACTTCTCTGCTGGCCGCCATCGCCATTCTGTACAGGATGGGGATCAGGGTGGCAGCTTTGCCCACTGCCATGCTATCAACCAACACAGATCATGAGGGCTTCAGTTTCCGGCCTTTTGATGATGGTATGAAGGATTTCATCGCTCACTGGCAAGAACTGGGTTTGCGTTTTGACGCGGCCTACACTGGGTTTTTGGGCTCACCGGATCAGGTGGACAGCATCATTGAGGCTATCAAAACCCTTGTGGACCCCAAGGGATTAGTGTTGGTGGATCCCGTCCTGGGAGATCAGGGCAAGCTATACAGCTGCTTTGATCTGAGCATGGTGAAGGCGATGAAAAAACTGATCAAACACGCCGATCTCATTACCCCCAACGCCACGGAAGCCGCAATCCTGCTAAATGAGGATTTGCTGGAAGATCCTGATGTGGAGTGGGACGCGATTGCCTGCAGACTCTCCAGGCTGGGACCCTCGAAAGTAGTGATCACCAGCATCCCCACCCGTTTACCTGATATCAGGCTTTGCGGGGTTTATGACAAATCCGGCGACAGATGGGATGAAGTGATCTTCCCGGTTAATAAAGGTACTCATCCCGGCATTGGAGATTGTTTTGCGTCTTTCTTGCTGGCAGGCATGCTTGGCAAGCACAGCCTGAAACAATCTGTAAGAGGCGCGGCCGGGTTGATGAATTTCGCGCTCCAGATTGAAGAACCCAAGGGCTACTCCTGGCGCGAAGGCTTGCAATTGGAAAAACTTCTTGCTCTGGAGTATGATCTGGATAGCTTCTACCGGAGTAGCCGAAGCAAGAAATGAAGACCATCCTGCTGCTGAGCATCTCAAACATCTTCATGACCTTTGCCTGGTATGGACACCTCAAGTATAAGGATTCCCCGCTGTTCAAGGTGATCCTGATCAGCTGGCTGATCGCCTTCTTTGAATACTGCTTTCAGGTACCTGCCAACCGGATTGGACACGGAACCTTCAATGCCTTCCAGCTCAAGACCATTCAGGAAGTGATTACACTGGTGGTATTTTGCGCTTTCTCGGTGCTCTACTTGAAGGAAAATCTGCGCTGGAACTATATTGTGGGCTTTGGTTTTATCGTGCTGGCGGTGGTATTTATCTTCAAGAAGTGGTGAGGCTTTGCCAGTATTCCTCAGCCCTGCGCAGGTGGGGGATCACGATCGAGCCCCCCACGATCAGACCAATCTGGAGTGCTTCGCGCAGTTCCTCATCGCTGGTACCTTCATCAAAACAGCGTCCCAGATGATAGCGCACACAGTCGTCACATCTCAATACCAGTGAGGCTATCAGTCCCAGCAGTTCTTTGGTCTTCACAGGCAGTGCTCCATCCTGATAGCTGGCATGGTCCAGGCCGAAAAAGCGTTTGGTGTTGAGGTTGGCATTATCCAGCACCAATTTGTTCAGGCGCTCTCTTTCAGCATCGAATTCTGTCCGTTTCATCACATCAGGCTCCTGTAGATTTTGGCCACATCATCCGGGCTTGCCAGGACGGGGTTGTTGGCCATGTTGCGGCTGGCCATCACTTCCGGAACTTTGCTGGCGATAAAATCCTCGTCAATCCGCATCTCAGCCCGCAATTCAAGCTTGTCCAGCCAGTCATAAAACTGCTGGAGGTTATAGTCAAAGCTCCCGAAAGCGCTATCAATCAGCCCGTCCACCTCAGGCCAGTAGAGCTCCATCATCTGTTTCATGACGATCCCGTTGGCCAAGCCGTGAGGAACATTGAAAGCGGTGGTTAAAGGATACCCGATGGAGTGCTGTAAAGTGGTGCTGCCCTGCGCGATAGTCATACCTCCATACAGGGAGGCCTGAGAGAGCGCGGTTCTGGCTTCCAGATTTTGAGGGTCGTTTAGAGCAATAGGCAAATGTTTGACGATCAGCTCTATCCCTTTGTGAATGAGGGGAAAGATCAATGGTTCCCGCAGGCGGCTGTAAAGCCCTTCCAATAGATGGCTGAGAGCATCGATCGCGGTGTTGAGGGTGACGTGATATGAGAGGCTGAGCGTGTAGCGGGGATCCACGATAGCCAGCGCTGGAAAGGCCAAAGCATGGCCCCAACCGGCTTTTTTGCCGATCCTGCTATCCGTGAGCACCGCATACTGCGTAGCCTCCGATCCGGTTCCTGAAGTGGTAGGGACAGCCACGATCGGGAAGGCCCGTTTAAACAGATCAGTACGATAAATGTCATCAATTCCCAGCTTGTTGGCCGCGGCCAGAGATATCGCTTTGGCAGCGTCCAGGGGACTGCCTCCACCGATGCCGATCACGTAGTCACAATCCTGCTCCCGCATCAGATCAGCTCCCGTGACAACGCTTTCCAGATGGGGGTTTTCACTGATGCCGTCATAGATGACAGGATTCTGGACGGCCAGGAAGTTGAGCAGTTCATCCAGAGCCCCGCTGCGCGCGGCACTGCTTTTTCCTGTCACAATCAAGGCTTTGGAACCCAGGCCAGCAATCTGGGCCTGGCTGGATGGGAGCGCGTGCTCACCAAAGATTATTCGAGTGGGGAGATAATACATGGATTAACCTTAGTATTAGAGTGTTAATAGGTTTGAACCCGGTGCCTGTTAGTTGCCAGGAAAATGAAGCTCACGCTGAGGGAATCAGTCCCAGAACTAAGTCTCTGATCCTTGTCGTGAAATGCAACGCGTGCTCCAGATCAAGCGTATCAGATTCAGGCATAACATCATACCTGAAAGTTACGGCAAAATCGTTGATCGTGGATAGCATGGGATCTACGAACAATGAAAAAGATTGGTTTAAGTCAATACATAGATTAAGCAAATAGAAGAGGTTATGAGAACGGGGCGGCTCAATGTGCTGCGAGATCAGATATGCTTTCAGATATTTCGCTATAGCCTGCTGGATATGAAATCCCGCTGTTTCAAGCAGAGAAGGTTCAGCTTTCATCAGTAGCATTGCTGTTTTGAAATCGCAATCCCCCTTGCCGATAAGTATGGTGCAGTAATCCTTGCTCATAGCACGATGCCCTCTCTGCAAACTCTGTATGCCAAAGCCCCGAAGACATGGCGTTCTGTTTCAAAGGCGGATTCATGTTTGACGATCAGATCTACCGGATACTTAAAGCTCGATTCTATTAGCAATTTGTGGATAGAAAACTTAAGCTCATTATATGCTGCGGTCTGCAAACTGTCATCTACCAGGATAAGGATATCAAAATCACTTCGTTCATCTGAATTGCCATTTACCTGAGAACCAAACAAGATCGTCTTTTTGACAGGATATCCTGTTAAGCCTTCTTTTAGCAAGTCTTTTAGCTTAGTAAACTTCTCATTCATAACCAGTGTGACCTTCCTTTTGTGCCTGCAATGCATGTTTTGGCTGGTTGGCAAGCTATTGAAGATGAACTCAGCTGTCAAGCTTAATCATCGTGATTCGTTGATCAAATCCTGCAAATGCGCTGAAGAACTACTGACTGAACTCTTGCCAAAACTCGATTCAACTTATCATTCTCCACTATCATTGGTCTTCGCCAGCATATTCAAATACTTGGTCGCCAGGGCCTCATTGATCGCCTGGAAAATCTTGGCTGCCAGGACGGGATGGCCCTTGAGCAGTTCAGTGAGTCCCAGATATGGAAAAACCGTGATGCGGGTGGGAGTTACAGCTACCACATCGGCGGTGCGACGGCTGGGAATCACAAAGTTCATCTCGCCGATCAGGCTTCCGGAACCCAGCTCACTCACTTGTTTCACCTGGCCATCCGGGGTCTGGACCATTACTGCGACTGAGCCACTATCGATGCAGACGAGGTCCCGGCTGCGTTCTCCAGTCTGGATCAGCAGATCTCCCGCCTCGAAATCCACTTCCCTGGCGATGGCTTTGATCATGGCAACTTCAGAGTCGCTAAGATAACGCAGCAGAGGATGTTCCATATCAATTCTCCAGGTGGGTGAGACGGATATTTTTGAGGCAAAGGCTGTCGTTGATGGCAGCTTGAATCCTGGCAGCGCGTTCCGGGTCCTTGTCAACAAAGCTGTTCATATCCGTAAAGGAGATCACTGCCACGCGAGTGGGGCGCACAGCTCTGATTTCCCAAGGCGCGGGATGGTCTTTGAGATAGTGTAGTTCATTGACCATCTCTCCAGTATAGACGTGGCCCAGGGTCTTTCCAGTTGTCGAAACGAGGGCCAGCTCCCCTTCTATCACCACCAGAAAACTGTCTATCCGCTCTCCCTGCTTGCAGATGACCGCTCCAATGGGATACCCGGCCTCTCTCACAAAGCGGTTAAGATCACCCAGCGCGCGGTCATCCAGATACTTGCACAAGTCTCTGTCCTGAGATCGGATATAGATATTCACGCGCTCACCTGTACCAGAACCGCAGTTTCAACCATAAAACCAGATCGAGAAACATGATCATGACCATCAGTACAGCCAGGTCTATCCATAAGGTGGCCAATGACTTGGACCCGCATTGGGAAGTATGGCTGAGGAAGACGTTGCGCCCTTCTTCCAGATGTCGGCCGTGGGCTTCGCGGATGAGGCTTTGGGTTACACGGTTGCTGTGAGATGATTCAGGACGCTTGAGCAGACAATCGTCAAACGCCTGCACATAGTCAAGATACCCTGGGTCACGCATGTCGGAAAGCAGTTTCTTGTAGTGAGTGAAGGCCCGGGAACGGGAATTGAGCTTATCCTGGGCGAGCAGACTGGTCTCAAAGAGCCAGCGGGAGGGGATAACCTGGCAAAATTCGGGTACTTCGCGTTTCTTGTCTATTCTCAGGGCGGAATTCATGTCCTGAAACCGGATAACTGCCCCGCTAAACATGATTTGAGGGATGAGAATGAGGGGCAGGATGTTGATGATGGCGGCGCGGTCATTGATCAGCGAGGAAGACAGCAGCCCCATCTTGTAGCCCAGCATCCCACTCAACTGCAAGCTCAGCAGCAGCGGCCAGAAGGAGCCCCGGATCCCAAGTACCCAGGCGCTGATTTGATAAAACAACAGGCTCTGGACCAGAGTCATCGCAAACAACACCACATTCTTGCTGGCGACCATGGGCAGCACCCTGATATTGAGGTTCTTCTCCCTCAGGATCACGCGTTTCTCGCCCAGAACGTCATCCACGCTGTTGGCAAGACCTATAAAGACAAAGATGATTACCTGGATAAAGCAGAAGAGTGGAAAGTTTTGATTTTCTCTAAAGCTATAAACCTCTGTCCCGGTGGCGCTTCTCAGGATCAGAGAGGTGAGCAGGGCCAGTAGCGGTGCCACGCCCAAAGTCATGATCAAGTTGAGGCGGCTGCGGCTCTTGTTGATGAAAGCCCTCCTCAGCAACAAGGCCAGATTGCTCAGTCCGCTGCCCCGGCTTTCTTTGGCAGCTCCCAGCCTGGAATCTTCCAGGATGGCCTCATTTCCGGACCTTAGGTCCAGGGCCTGACGAAAGCGATGGTCGCGCCATTTCTGTTTCCAGTGCTGAGCTTGGAAACGGCGCTCATGGTCGTTTTCACGCAGTTCGATCAGGTCATAAAAATACTCAGGCATTCTGAGCCGCTTCTTTTCCGCGAGTTTTTGGGATTCTGCTCCGCTGCTGGCCAATTCATCGTCAAAGTAAGTGAAGACAGATTCCGTGTCGCCGTTAAATACTTGAGTGCCACCCACATCCATCAGCAGAACGCGGTCAAACTGCTTCAGAATGGTGGCATTGGGCTGGTGGATGGTGCAGAGGATGATCTTGCCCTGTTCTTTCAGTTCTGCCAGAAACCCCGCGATGTTTTCGGAATCTTTGGATGAAAGACCGCTGGTAGGCTCGTCCAGGATGATGATCATCGGGTTTGAGACCAGTTCCAGAGCGATATTCAGCCTTCTTCGCTGACCGCCGCTCAGCCTCTTGTTCATCACGTCCCCCACGATCATGTCCCGTTGCTCAAAGAGTCCCACCCGCCTCAAAAGATTGTCTATCCTTGCCTTGATCTGAGCCGGGTCCTTGATCTGAGGGAGCCGCAGCCTCAGGTTGAAATAGACGTTTTCATACACGCTCAGGTTGGCAAAGAGCAGATCGTCCTGAGGCACGTAACCGATGAATTTGCGGAAAAACCCATAGTTCTTGCGAAAGTCCATCTGATCGATCTCGATAGAGGCCCGTTGGGGTTCGAGTTCTCCCAAAAGGACCTTCAGCAGGGTGGTTTTACCGCTGCCGCTGGGTCCCATTATGGCCATCATGCTACCCTGATTGAGGGTAAAGGAAATCCCGTCCAGAGCTACGGTTTTGTCCCTGGAAAACTCGTGATAGACATCGTTGATCCTGAGTTCGCGGATTTCGATGGGGATCTCAATGAGGTCCAGATCGCGGTTGATCAGATAGCTGAGATTGTCGAGGGTGAGGACGTCGTTGTTAAAAGCAAAGGCCACCCGTTGCGTCACGATGGTCCGGTTGACGAAAACCGGGTCGGAACTCAGCGCTTCCAGCCACCACTGCTCGGTTTCGCGGACCAGACGGAGTGGACAATCGCCATCCCTGGAATGGATCAGCCGATGCCTGCCATCCAGACGCTGGACAAAGAGCTCCGATGCAGTTGCGATTTGGCGCAGGGAGGTCCCGCGTCTGGTGATCAGCCTCAGAACGGGTTCACTGGTCTGGAATCCAGGCAGGCTGTCATTGAGGGCGAGCTCTTTCTGGTTTCGGGAGCTTGAACTGGCCTTCAAGGGAGCCAGCCAAAGCCTTCCCGCTTCCCAACAGAGTTTGCGGGTGTCGCCGTTTTCAGATCTGAGGGGAATCTGACATCCAGAGGCAGGAAGCCTGTATATGCTCCAGACGTCTTCCAGATCGATTTCCAAGCTCTTGGCATCATCTCGAATCACAAGCTGTTGGCTGGCCTTGAAGTGATAAAACAGGCCCGGTGTCAGTTCAGTTCGCGAGCCATCGGAGCGGTTTTCCAGCCAGCAACCGCTCTGGAGGGATTGTCCTGAGGCAGTGTGACAGACCAGCACCAGATTCTCTATCATGACAAAGATCAGAGGTTCGCCGCTTGTGATTGTCAGCGGAAAATCAGCGCTTTCCGCGCCCCACAGCATCGAGCCCTTCAAGATATGATGCCGGCTGCCCAAAAAACTGCTGACTGGCAAGGCAAGGCTGGCGGCCAGCCCTTCCGCCACATCGTAGAAAGCATCCAGGATGTTCACGTCAACTCTGAGCAGGTCAGTGAGTTCCACTATTTCAACATTGCCCAGAATGTGCAGCTTGTTGGGATCTCTATAGGCAAGAGCGGTGAGGTTGAGGATCAGTTTTAGCTTGTCGGCATGGCTGAGGTGGCGGTTGAGCAGATTGGCAGCTTCCCGCAGGGGCAAGGTATGCAGCCTGGCCTGCTCGATCTGATAGAGAGGGATCTCGTTGCCAAACAAGTATCGCAGCACGCGGTCGATCACGTTGATCTCGGAACCGCTCAGTCTGGCGCTGCGGGCCATGTATAGATAGATAGAGACGACCGCCTGCATCAACAGGTCCAAAGACTCTGTCCTGGTGGGCTCAGGCCTTTTAGCGATCCTCAATGTCGTCTCCTTGTTATACCGGGTTTACGATCTTTCCGTCTTTCACCCCTATTCTGACGCGATGGATTTCGTCAAGATTTTTGTTGCATCCCCAAGGCCTGCAGAGCAGCCAGGCAGGATTTATTTCGCGCCGGCAACTCTGCACTCCGATGATCTGGGCCAGAAGCAGAATTTCTGCATCCTTGCCGCTTAGATGCCGTGGAGATACCGTGGGGCCTCCGGCGAAAATCGCCTCCGGGGGCACGATATCTCTACGGCGGCTGAATAAGCAAGGACCATGAATCACAGTGGTATAGAAGCTCGGATGCTAAGGAAGCAAAACTATTCAGACTGCTGGTCAAACCAGCGCCAAAAATGCTCCAACCCCTGTTCAAAACTGGTCTGGGGATTATAGCCCAGGAGCCTGGCAGCCTTGGAAATATCGGCCCGGGTATGCAGTACGTCTCCATCCTGAGGGGGCAATTGTTGCCTGAGGGCTTTGATTCCACTCACCCTTTCGAGACTATGGACCATGTGTTCCAGCGATACAGACTGGTCGTTGCCCAGGTTGATCACGTCATAGACAGAGGTTTTACCTGTGAGTTCCAGAGCGGCCATAATGCCGGTAACGGTATCGTCTATATAGGTATAGTCGCGGCTGCTGGACCCATCGCCATACACGGGAAGCGGCTTCCCGGCCTTAAGCAGGGTGGCAAATTTGTGGATGGCCAGATCAGGTCTCTGGCGAGGACCGAACACGGTGAAGAACCTGAGGCAGAGGATGGATATTCCCCATAGATGATGCCAGGTATGGCAGAGCAGCTCTCCGGCTTTTTTGGAAGCCGCGTAGGGCGAGATGGGATGGTCTACGGGATCGGATTCGGAGTATGGAAGCTTGGGGCCATTTCCATATACGGAGGAGGAGGAGGCAAACACAAAGCTCTTGATACCATGCTTCTGGCAAAGCTTCAGGAGGTTCAGGGTCCCGCTCAGATTGACGTGGAGATAGAGCCCGGGATTCTGGATGGAAGGTCTCACTCCGGCCATGGCGGCTAAATGACAAACAGCGCTAATGTCATATTTGTCAAAGACATCCGCCAATCCCGCGGCGTCCGTGACATCCACTGTTTCCAACGCAAACAAGGGGTTGCCGAGGCAGCCTCTGAGGTTGGCGTGTTTTCTGGCGGGATCAAAGAAATCGCAAAAATTATCCACACAGAGCACCCGCTTTCCATCTCTGAGCAAGGCTTCGCAGAGATGGGAGCCGATAAACCCTGCCCCACCGGTTACTAATATTAGCTCAGGCATTTTCCCTGGTGATGCGTGCCCCGATACCGTTGAGCTTCTCCTCAATGCGATCATAGCCGCGATCGATGTGGTAGATGCGGGAAACGATGGTATCACCCCTGGCTACTATTCCTGCCAGCACGAGCGCCGCGCTGGCCCTGAGGTCTGTGGCCATCACTTCCGCGCCGCTGAGTTCTTTCACTCCTTTCACGCAGGCCACGTTGCGTTCCATGCGGATGTTTGCCTGGAGCCGGTTGAGCTCCGCCACGTGCATGAAGCGATCCGGGAAAATGGTGTCCTCCACATAGCTGACACCCTCGGCAAGGGTCATCAGCACTGTGAACTGAGCTTGCAAATCGGTAGGGAAACCGGGATGGGGGAGAGTGAGGATGTCCACCGCTTTGATTTTCGCGGGCGGGGTGACTGTAATAGAAGAACCATCGATGGCCAGTTCACAACCGGTGGCCCTGAGCTTGTCGATCAGGACGGTGAGGTGGGCCGGCTCGCAGTTTGTGACGGTAACGGGACTGGTGCTCAAAGCTCCGGCGATCAGGAAAGTTCCGGCTTCGATGCGGTCCGGGATCATGCTCATCTCCACCGGGTAAAGGTTTTCCACTCCCTGGATGCAGAGAGTGGTGCTGCCCTTTCCCTCGATATGAGCGCCCATCTTGTTGAGCATATCGATGGTGGAATCCACTTCCGGTTCCATGGCGGCATTGAACATCCGGGTCTGTCCTTTGGCCAGCACGGCTGCCATTAGGGCATTGATGGTGGCCCCCACGCTGGATTTTTCGAAATGTATATCGGCCCCGATGAGCTGATCCGCGACGGCATGAATATAGCCATGTTCGATGCTGATCGTGGCCCCCAGAGCTTCCATGGCCTTGAGGTGCAGGTCTACAGGCCTGGTGCCGATCGCGCAGCCCCCCGGAAACGAGACTCTGGCCTCTTTGAGCCTGGCCAGCAGAGGCCCCAGCACATACACCGAGGCGCGCATCTTGCTCACCAGCTCGTAGGGAGCTTCATTGTAACAGAGGTCCCGGCTGTCGATGGCCATGCTGCCGTTTTCGTATTCCACTCTGGCGCCCAGAACTCTCAGGAGGTGGGCCATCGTCTTGAGATCAATGAGGTTTGGCACATTGCGCAACATGGATTTTCCAGGCGCCAGCAGGGCAGCGGCCATGATTGGCAGGATGGCGTTTTTGGCTCCGCTGACGGTGATGCTGCCACTCAAATCCCGGCAGCCGTTGATGATAAATCTATCCATTGTATCCTCTTGAGCGGTCCTGGTTTGATACCGCTGGGGTGGTGGGTTGCGATTTGGGTTTGCTAAAGATCAGATAGCGGGCTTTTCCCGCCAGGTCAGCTCCGGCATACTCGAGCTTCCAGCCCTGTGAGCTTGCCATTCCTATGATGCTTTCCCTTTGGGTTTCTCCATGTTCCAGGCAAAGCAGGCCACCTGGCGTGAGGTGGGAAGGGGCCTGGGAAACAAGCCTGCGCATATGGTCCAGTCCATCATTGCCAGAGCGCAATGCCAAGGCCGGTTCGTGATCTCGGACTGACGGGTCCAGGCGCTGGTATTCCGTATCAGATATATAGGGCGGGTTGCAAACGATCAGATCGTAGCCTGGAGTCGTAGTGGGGAAGAGGTCACACTCATAGATGCTGATATCCAGCATCAGGTCAGCGGCATTTTGTTTTGCCAGGGTCACCGCCTCGGAGCTGAGATCGCTGGCATGGACGGTGGCGTCTGACCGCATATGTTTGATTGCCAGAGCTATAGCTCCGCTGCCGCAGCAGCAGTCCAGCACCAGCTGATGCTCGTGAAGCCGTTCCAGGACCAGTTCCACCAGACCTTCGGTCTCAGGTCGTGGAATCAACACTCCGGGGCACACTTTAAGCTGCAGACCGTAAAAACAAGCCTGGCCGCTGATGTACTGAGGCGGTTCGCCCCTCAAAAGCCTCTCCAGCCTTAGATTCCACCGCGTGAGGATGTCATCCTTCAGGTCCATGTTCAGCCGGGTGTTCAGCTCAGCCAATCCCATCCCGAAAGTGTCGGCCAAAAGCAGGCGTAAAGCTGACTCCGGTATGTTGTTAGCTCTAATCGCGGACATGGCGTCCTGAAAGAGATTTGCCAGTTTCATGCAAGTCCGGGATCAATCCTTGGGAAGGGCCCTGGTGATGGTGACTTTACGGCCGTTATTGTCAAATTCGAGGTGATCGCTGAGATGATAGAGCATGGAGATTCCCCGGCCATGAGCGTCGAGGTTGATTTCCTGCTCGGATTGCAGCCGCCGCAGCCAGGATTCGTGATCAAAGCCCTCGCCGTCGTCCTCCACGCTGATGCTGATGAATCCATCTTTCAGGTTGAGGTCCAGCCCGATCCGGATACTTTTGTCGGTGATCAGCCCCTCTTCCAAACGGCCATTGACCAGCTTGCGCAGCTGATCGTGGCTCAGATGGCGCTGCTCTTTGCTGAGGCTGAGGGTACCGTGGATCAGGGCGTTGTAGATCATTTCATCGATACAGACGAGCAGCTCGTTGGCAAAATTGCGTTTCAAATTGAGGCTCTGGCGCAGGAATTGATTGAAGGTCTTGCCGATACCAGCCTGCCAGAAACGCATGGGATCGATCTCGAAGACCATCCGGGAGCCATGCAGGCACTGGAAAAAGTTGCTGATGTCGTTCTTGTTGCGACGACGCTCCAGAATACGGGTGATGGAGTGCAGCAACTGCTTGGATTCAATGGGCTTGCGGATAAAGTCTGACGCTCCCAGACGGATCGCCTGGATAAAGTAATCCTGGTCCAGATAACCTGTCATCAGAATCACGTCCAGGTCGTGGTCATATTCGTCGCGCACTTTTTCCAGGAAATTCATCCCTGAGATGCCAGGCATTTCGATGTCGCAGACCACTACGTCAAACACCTGCTGACTGATCTTGCGCAGAGCGTCGCTGCCGTTGTAGGCTGAATCAACGGCATAGCCGTTGAGCTCTAAGATCTTGCCAATACTGAAGACGATGCTGACGCTGTCGTCAACCACCAGAATCTTGCGGGCTGCCGAATCCTGTGTCATCCCAAATTGACGGTGAAGAGCTGGTTGATCTTGAGCATCGAGAGCAGCTCATAGACGCTGTTGGAACTGCGGGTTACCTCGATCTCACCGCCCTTGCTGATAAAGTCTTTGTAAAACAATAAAATTTTGCCGATGCCAGTGCTGCTGATATTGCGACAGTCAAAGAGGTCGAGCTCCAACAGAATGGACTCGGATTTGAGCACTTCGCTGAGTTTTTCTTGCAGAATATGGGCATTTTCGCTGTTAAGAATACCGTCGATCTTCATCGAAGCTACCTTATCGCTGAAGCTTAGATCGATTTTCATCGCTTACTCCTTTAATATTTGGTCTGTTTGTTATTGGCAAAGCGTTACGCCAAACAGGGTACGCGGCAATTCTCAATTCTCAATTCTCAATTCTCAATTCTCAAAAAACCTATTCTATCCCAAGCCATTTCAGTGTCAAGAGTTTATTCCGCGTAACCGCGAATGCGTTTCAGGATGCTGCTTTGGATGCTGGAAGGAGTGATCTCGTATTTCTTGAATTCCAGTGTGTAAACGGCTCTTCCCTGGCTGATGGAACGGACTCGGGTGGCATAACCAAAGAGCTCGCTGAGCGGCACTTCTGCCACGATTTCCTGCTGGAATTCGTTATGATGGCGCAGGATGCCGATGCGTCCCCGTTTGGCATTGATATCGGCAATGATATCTCCCACAAAGTCTTCGGGGCTCAGCACGGTGAGCAGCATCACCGGTTCCATGATCACCGGTTCAGAGGCTCTGAGCGCCTTGCCCATGGCCAGTGAGGTGGCAATCCGGAAGGCCAGCTCATTGGAATCCACGGGGTTGAAGGAGCCGTCTATCAGCTCTACCAACACCCGTTCCACATTGCCGCTGATCAGGGGCCCGTCATTGAGGGCATTGAGGGCCGCCTCTTCGATTGCCTTCCAGTATTCAGAGGGGATTTTCTCGGCTGGGACCGCGATCCGGAAGCGATTCTTTTCTTCTCCGTCGAGGTCGCTGAGGGCCAATGAACTAAGCCTGAACACCACATGCGCGTAGTTGCCTTTGCCGTTCATCTCCCGCTGGAAAATCTCTTCACCGGTCACGGTCCTGGAGATCGTCTCTTTATATGAAACCTGAGGGTTGCCGACGTTGGCGCTCACGTTGAATTCTCTTCTCAGACGGTCAACGATGATGTCCAGATGCAGCTCTCCCATACCTGAGATCAGGGTCTGACCGCTGTCTTTATCGATGTGCACTTTGAAAGTGGGATCTTCTTCTTCCAGACGGGCCAGCGCGTTGCCCAGATTTTCCTGATCTGCTTTGGTCTTGGGCTCGATGGCGATGGAAATAACGGCATCCGGGAAGTGCATTTTGGAGAGGTGGATGTCTACCGTGCCATCCGTAATTGTATCTCCCGTAATCAAAAAGCGGGTTCCTACCAAAGCCGCGATGTCTCCAGCGTGCAGTTCATCCAGATCGGTCTTGCGGTTGCTCATCATCTGCAGGATTCTGGCCACGCGTTCACGCTTGCCATTGGTCTGATTGACGATCGTATTGCCTTTTTTAAGGGTGCCGGAATATACTCTGATATAGACCAGCTTGCCCACATACTTGTCGATCTGCACCTTAAAAGCCAGCGCCACAAAGGGCGAAGCGGGATCAGGGACCACACAGAGGGCGTCGTTGGTAGCGGGATGAAAACCGGTGCATTCTTCCACCTCGAGGGGGGAAGGCAAGAAGTCGCAGATCGCGTCTAAAAGCAGCTGGACACCTTTGTTTTTAAGCGAAGATCCACAGAGCACAGGGATCAGGCCATGATGGATAGTGCCGTTTCTGATCGCCCGGCGGATGATCTCCTCAGGGATGGTCCGCGCTTCCAGAAATAGCTCCATCAGTTCGTCGTCATACTCCGCAACTGCTTCCAGCAAAGCTTCCCGTTGCCGTTCGGCTTCCTCAAGAAAATCAGCCGGGATTTCTCTGAGCTGGGTGATCCCACCCTGGGTGAGAGGATCAAAGGTCCAGAGCTTCATCGTGATGAGATCGACGATGCCTTCGTTCTTGTCTTCCATGCCCATGGGGATGTTGATGGGAATGGCTTTGGGAGTCAGGCGCTCATGGATCATCTGGATCGCGCGTTCATAATCGGCCCCGCTGCGATCGATCTTGTTTACATAGGCCAGCCGCGGGATGTGATAGCGGTCCGCCTGATGCCAGACCGTCTCTGATTGAGGCTCCACTCCTCCCACCGCGCAAAAAACTCCCACCGCGCCGTCCAAAATCCTCAGGCTGCGTTCCACCTCAGCGGTGAAATCCACATGCCCGGGTGTGTCTATGATGTTGATCCGCTTGTCTTTCCAGAGGCATGTGACGGTGGCTGAGGTGATCGTGATCCCGCGTTCCCGCTCCTGCTCCATCCAGTCCGTAAAGGTGTTGCCGTCATGGACTTCACCCATCTTGTGCAGGAATCCTGAATAGAAGAGGATCCGTTCGGTGGTGGTGGTTTTCCCGGCGTCGATATGCGCCATGATACCTATGTTTCTGATCTTGTGCAGCGGACTGTCCGCGTCGGAGCTCATAATCCTTTCCATGCTATTAGTATTTACCGTTTGTAAACGATCAAAGCCAGAAATAACAATCGCCGCTCTTTGTCCATAAAAAAATGCCTCTGAGCCCAGAAAGATCGCTCTAAGAGCGGCAGGGCAGAATTTTGTTGACAAAGCGGGGCCTTGTGTAAAATGCCAAACATGAGAATGAGAGACACATACAAGCTGCTGGCCATGGTTCTGCTGCTTGGTTTTATCACGCCCTGCCTGGGGCAGTCTAAACCCCAGCCCACCAGAGCTATGCTCTATTCTGCCCTGCTCCCGGGCGGGGGACAGGTCTACAATCGTGCCTGGGTCAAGGCCGGTCTGGTGGTCGGCGTGCAGGGATGGCTGATTGGCAGTGCCATTTACAACGATAATAAAAAAGACGAGTTTCACAATCTCGCGTCCAGCGCGGCCCAGTCCAATGACCAGCTATATTATAAAGCTATGGAGACCCAGTACCGCAACCGTTTCAACAACGACATCTGGTGGATCGGGATCACGGCAGCGCTTTCTATGGTGGATGCCTATGTGGACGCGCATCTAAGTGACTTTGAAGAGCAGGAAAAAAAGCTCCGGCTAAGGTTCTCGGAAACCGGCCTGAGCCTCCAATACAGGTTCTGAAGGAGATATGATGAGATCAATCATGATCTGGCTGCTGTTGGTGTGTGTGACCGGCCTGAGCGCTGCGACCAAAATGACCGTCGCGGAGTTTGAACAGGAAATATTCAGGCTAACCAACGAACAGAGGGCCAAATACGGTCTGGCAGCCTTGCAGCCGGAAGCCGGTCTGGCAGAACTGGCCAGACGCCACGGCCGCAACATGGCCGCCAACGATTTCTTTGAGCACAAGGACCCCGAAGGTTTGGAAGTGGGAGGGCGCAAAAAGAAGTATTACAGCGAACTGATGACCCACAGCATCGGAGAAAACCTGGCCTTCTTTGAGCACAGCCTCAAACGTTTCAGTCCCTCCAAGGTAGTGAACGGCTGGATGAATTCACCTGGCCATCGGGCCAATATTCTGGAGCCTGGTTACACTCATTTGGGGGTGGCGGTTATCGTGACCGGCAACAAGCTCTACGCCGTGCAAAACTTTGCGAGTCCGATTGTCAGGCTCCTGTCCGCGTTGCCCAAATCATACTCTCAAAACAAGGTTTACCGGCTGGAATTCTTATACATGGACAGCCAGGACGCCCGCAATCTGGAAGTGCTGCTCAACCTGCCGGATACAACTGCCGAGGTGCCCATTGGGGGAAACATGTATGTGGTAGGAGTTCAGCCGCTCAACATCACCTGGGGGGAAGGGAAGCGCTTTAGCGTCGATGTGCCCTTCCAGTATGGCAAAGGTATCTACAGCCTGGCTTTCGGCTGGGGCGGGGGACACTACAATTCGGAGTTTATCTTTAGGGTAAAGTGATCTTCAGGGTCACCGGGCAGTGATCAGAGCCCATTATGTCGTCTCTGATATCGGCGTCTTTTACCCAGGCCTGGTGCTCTGCATCCACCCAGAAATAATCGATTCTCCAGCCCACGTTTCTGGGCCTGGCGCCAGCTCTGTAGCTCCACCACGAATAGCGCTGGGGCTCTGGATGGAAAAGCCGGAAAGTGTCTATCCAGCCAAGGGAGGAAATCTTATCCAGCCAGGCCCGTTCGATCGGCAAAAATCCTGAGGTCTTTTCGTTTTCTTTGGGATTGGCCAGGTCAATGGGATGGTGGGCGGTGTTGTAGTCTCCCGTCACGATCACCATCTTTCCGGTAGCCCGTTTGGCCTGCATCACTTCCAGCATCCGGTCATAGAAGCGCAGCTTATAATCCAGCCGCTCCTCGTCTTTCTGTCCGTTGGGAAAGTAAACGTTGAAGAGAAAAAACTTCTCATACTCCAGGATCACGATGCGGCCTTCGGTGTCAAACTCCTCTTTGCCGATGCCATACTCTGCATTGAGAGGGTCAAAGGCAGAGAAGACGGCCGTTCCTGAATAACCTTTGCGGTGGGCGTGAGACCAAAAGTCCCGGTAACCGCCCAGAATCGTAAATTCCTCAGGGATTTGATGTTCCTGCAGCTTGGTTTCCTGCAAGCCCAGGATGTCTGGTTTCTCAGTGTTGATCACAGAGATGAAGTCTTTGCTCAATACAGCCCTCAGGCCGTTCACGTTCCAGCTCCAGAGAGTGATGTCCATCTATGGTTGTGCTCCTATGGCGTGTTAGTATTCAGACCGCAATTCAGCTTAATGTCTTGCGGATCAGTCCACTGGCTCCACCAGCGGTTCGGAGGCCACCGCGGTCTCGTGATCCGGGGCTGGCTCCTCCGTGGGCATGAGCTTGATGCGGGTCTTATACTTGGCGAGACCTGGATAGAAATCCCGGATATAGTCTCTTACTTCATCCTCAATGTCTGGGCTCTTGGCAAGCAGATCGGCACTGAAGCTCAGCTTGATCACCATGACGGTTGAGACGTTCATCATCAGATTGATATCCACCTTGGGACGCTCGCCATAGATATTTTCCAGAAACTCCGGCAGGGCTTTGTCCAGCTTGCGAACTCCCATAATAGCTTTGGCGGCGCGCCAGCCCTGATAGGCCACCAGGGTCGATCCTCCCACCCAGAGCATGGTCTTGTAAATCTGCTTCATGATATACCTCCACACGGGAACTAGCCCCGTCGATCATTAATCTAGTATAGGGACATTATAAGTCTCTCCGGAAGTAGAGCAAGTTTTTCCATCACTTACCTGGAAAGGAGCAAACAAAAGCATTGACAAATCCCGCATAGCTTAACAGCCTGCCCAAATATCCAGAACCAGAGGAGTTACGATGAACTTGTCAGACGAGATGGTCCAAATCCTCCAGGCGGAGAAAGATCCCCTCAGGGCTGTGGGCACCGCGAAGTTTTTTCAAGCTCAACCAGGCGGCTATGGAGAAGGCGACCAGTTTTGGGGAATCAAGGTGCCCATCCAAAGAAAGATCAGCCGAATTTGGTGCGCGCAGCTTTCCGCGGATGAGCTTGCCAGCTTGCTGTCCCATCCCGTCCATGAAGTCCGTCTCACCGCTCTGATGGCTCTGGTCCTCTTGTTTCAGCGGGCCGGAGCAAAAGACCAGAAAGCCCTGATTGTGGACTCTATCTGGCCAACTCTGCCGGGGTAAACAACTGGGACCTGGTGGATTCCAGCGCGCATCAAATCCTGGGAGAGTGGCTGTGTGACAAGGATTGGAGCTTGCTGACGGAGCTGGCTGTTTCCCCAGAGCTGTGGAAACAGAGGATCGCCATGATCGCTACCTACGCTTTCATCAAGAAAGGTGCCTTTGGACCCACTCTGGCGCTGGCCAGGCTGCTGATCGATCACCGGCACGATCTCATCCACAAAGCCGTTGGCTGGATGCTGAGAGAGGTGGGAAACCGGGACCAACAGGTTGAGCTCAGCTTTCTGAAGGACCATTACCACTTCATGCCGCGCACCATGTTGCGCTATGCGATAGAAAAGTTTCCCGAAGCGCTCAGGCAGGACTTCCTCACCGGAAGGGCTTAGGAATCAATCACTAAACAAAGGAGAAAGGATGACAAAACTCAGGTTTCCGTTTATGGCTATCATCGGACAGGAGGAGCTCAGCCTGGCCTTGATCTTGAATCTGGTCAATCCCCGCATCGGAGGTGTGCTCATTCGTGGCACCAAGGGTACCGGCAAAAGCACCGCGGTTTATGGCCTGCCGCAAATCGCCCCGCAGATCCAGGTTCATCAGGATTGCGCTTACAACTGCTCACCCGACGAGCCGGAAAAATGGTGCGCCACCTGCAAAGGCAGACAGGAAAACCCCATTATCCAGAAAGAGATAGACGTGATCAATCTGCCCATGAACATCTCAGAGGAAAACCTATCGGGCCGCATCGATGTGGAACAACTGCTCAAAAGAGGGGAAAAGGTCTTTGTTCCGGGTCTTATCGCCAAGGCGCACAGACAGATACTCTATATCGACGAGGTCAACCTGATCCCCGACCACGTCACGGACAGTCTGCTGGACGTGGTGGCCTCGGGAGTCAACATTGTGGAACGGGAAGGCTTTTCGGTGGAGCATCCTGCCCGGTTTTTGCTCATCGGGACCATGAACAGCGAAGAGGGTGAGCTCCGCCCCCAGATCCTGGACCGCTTTCCCCTTTCCGTCACCATCCAGACGGTCAGCAATCTTGAGGACAGGGAAGAGATCATCAGACGCAATTTTGCCTACGAGGAGCAGCCGGAGACCTTTCTCGCCAGTTTCAGGGATGTGAGTGAACTGATGAAAACTTCCATCCTGGAGGCGCGTAAACTGCTGCCTGAGACCACGATATCCCAAAATCTGACACGCAAGGTCCTGGATTTCTGTGTGCATCACAACATCGACGGTCATCGCTCCGAGATCGTAATCGTCAAAGCCGCCAGGGCTTACGCGGCTTTGGAACTTAAGCGGCAGGTAGAACAAAAACACGTGATGCTGGCCATGAAGATCACGCTCCTGCACCGCACCCGGGAAGGCGGACTCAAAAAACCTGTGACCTACTCCGATATCGAAGCCTGGTGGCAGGATTCCAAAGATACTTCCGGGGTTGATCAGGACTTTTCTCTGCAATACGATCCGGAAAATCTGAGTTTGTTGAAAGGGGGCTATGTAAACCCGTCAAAAAAATCCGGGACAGTCTCGCGGGATTAAATCTGATTCTGGCCCGCGAGGCTGACGATGCTTATGCCGTAAGGCGTAATCTGGTAAGGCTGATAGAAAAGAAAGTCCAGAATCAACCCCTGACTGAGGTGGAACTGGCAGAGCTGAAATACTGGGAAAGGATCTGGAACGATTATGAAAAGGACCCCGCGACCGCCGTGGCCCTGCTGGGGATCTTCAGACTGCTGTCAAATCCGGACCGGAAACTCACTGAGTATGGTCAAAGCCCCTCTGCCATAGGCAGTTCTCCCTTCAACCACCTCTTTGATGAAGCCTTGAGCCTGAGAGAGGTAGCCAACAGGGTTCTAAAGCTGGTGAAGCTGAAACCGGAAACAGGCAAGACCATCAAGACCGTGATCAAAGGTGTGCTGGAGCCCAGTTCAAAGTCTGGTTCCAGCTTCGAGGTGGCGATCAAGGACAGCCAGATCAGACAAATAGGGTTGAAACGCAAGAAAGTGAATAACAACGCGCATCAGGCCGCCCCTCCTGTCTCAGGTGCGCCAGTGGTCTCGTGGACATCCCGCCCGGTCAATGGCATGATGCCAAACCTCTATCAGACCGTCAAAGCGGCCGTTCTGGATGGAGCATTTTCCACTCCTCCCTTCCAGATCAGAATTGAGGGACGCCATTGGCACTATCCAGTCTATCAGCGTAAACAGAGCTTCAACATCATGCTGGTGCTGGATGTCAGCAATTCCGTGAGATGGGTACTGAAGTTTATGGAGCAGATCATCGGGATGCTCACTGCTCAGGCCAACGCCTGCAAAGACAAGCTGGGACTGATCATTTTCAATGATGACCGCGCCCACGTCATGCATTATCCCACCAGCAACATCAGACACGTGATCGGGACGATCAACACTCTCTCTCCCAAGGGCAAAACTCCCCTCGCGGACGGGATGAGACTGGCGTTTCAGACTCTGGAGCAGAGCAGGTTTAGAGTCACCGGAATGTCCAACGCCATTGTGTTGCTCTCAGATTGTTTTCCCGAACCGATTGTGGGCGGATATGAAGACCAGCTTGATGAGCCTGTCTGTCAACAAATTCTGGCTCTATGCGATAAAATCTCGGAAGCCGCCATCAAGCTCCTGGTGATCAGTCCCGCCATCAAAGGTCTGCCGGACTATGAAAAACACATCGGCTACAGGCTTGGAAAGCTGGCTGCAGAAAGGGCAAAAGGCAATTTCCTGAGCCTGATGGCAGAGCCCACGGGTTCTGTGTTCTCTGATCAGGAAAGCTACCGCATCCCCGAAGCCAGCGTCAAAGAACTGATGAGGGAGATTGGAGGATTCAGGATGGACCAATAGCACGGCCTTTCACTGGCAGGCCCTCTGTCCAAGTACCAAGATTTGGCTTGACACCAGAGCCCCCGTGAAAATCGTGGCTTTTCAAGCACA